>Ga0316209_1000067_pt1 | contig 216276 bp, 184 predicted proteins | sample 6monopyrite_MG_FD_204945 | JGI IMG/M metagenome (GOLD analysis project Ga0316209, IMG submission 204945) | Microbial mat bacterial communities from mineral coupon in-situ incubated in ocean water Damariscotta River, Maine, United States -... | ecosystem: Environmental > Aquatic > Marine >... | reverse complement strand
ATTCAAACCGTCAAAGCAAATGCTAGAGGCTATCGCTCATTCAATGGTTTCAGAAACAGCATACTTTTTTATTGTGGTGGCCTGAATATGGTGCCGTGAATGTTACACAGATCTACGAAGAGCCGTTTTTTCTAACGTTACAGACCTCTGGTATACCGATTGTCCAAAATAGTGTAACCACCTCGCTTTACATTAAGCTAGTCAATGATTGTCTCAGAAGCGCGCCGCTGTTCTTGCTGCAATGCCCACATGCCAGCATAAACATTGCCAGATGTAAGTAACTCGCGGTGTGTACCGCGTTCCACAATGGTTCCCTTATCCATCACCAGTATTTGATCGGCATCGATAATCGTCGACAGACGATGTGCAATCACCAGTGTCGTGTGATTAGTAGCGATTTCACTAAAGGCAGAGAGAATTGCCTTTTCCGATTCTGAATCGAGTGCAGAGGTCGCTTCATCAAACACTAAAATACGTGGGTTTTTGAGGATGGCGCGGGCAATTGCGATACGCTGTTTCTCGCCGCCGGAGACCTTGAGGCCACGTTCGCCCACGATGGTCTCGTACCCCTCGGGTAGTGATTCGATAAAGCCTTTGAGGTGTGCCATTTCGGCGGCGCGTTCGATCTCTTCCTTTGCGGCATCCGGCTTGGCGTAGGCGATGTTGTAATAGATGGTGTCGTTAAACAGCACTGTGTCCTGCGGCACGATGCCGATGGCTTCACGCAGGCTCAGTTGGCTGACATCGCGAATGTCCTGCCCATCAATGGTGATGGCGCCTTCGTTCACATCATAAAAACGGAACAATAACCGCACCAGCGTTGACTTGCCGCCACCGCTGCCGCCGACCACGGCGACTTTCTGTCCCGGCTGGATGGTGAAGTCGATATCGCGCAGAATATTACGATTCTCATTGTAGTTGAATGCGACGTGATTAAAACGGACTTCACCCTGAGTGACGACCAGCGTCTGCGCATCGGGTTTATCTTCAATCGCCTTGTGTTCATCGAGGATGCCGAACATCCGTTCCATATCGACCAGTGAGTGTTTGATCTCGCGATAGACGAAGCCGAGAAAGTTCATCGGGATGAACATCTGCAATAGATAGGCGTTGACCAGCACCAGATCGCCCAATGTCAGCTCACCCTCGGCGACCCCCTGACTCGCGAGCAGCATCAGAATCGTGATGCCGATGGCGATGATCACCCCCTGCCCGACATTGAGTGATGCCAGTGAAGTCTGGTTTTTAACCGCAGCACGTTCCCAGATCTGCAGATTTTCATCATAGCGCTGGGTCTCAAATTCTTCGTTACCAAAGTATTTGACCGTTTCGAAGTTGATCAGGCTATCGATCGCGCGGGTGTTGGCCTTTGAATCCATTTCGTTCATTTTACGGCGATACTTCATGCGCCACTCAGTCACAATCAGCGTAAAAGCGACGTAGATTACAGCGGTGGCGAACGGCACTAGTGCAAACCAGAGGTTGTAGTTGCTGAAAAGGATCAGCGCGATCAGCGTGATCTCGACCAGCGTCGGCAGGATGTTGAACACCAGAAAGCTGAGCAGAAAGCTGATGCCGCGACTGCCGCGTTCAATATCACGCGATACCCCGCCGGTCTGACGGTCGAGGTGAAAACTGAGGCTCAGGGCGTGCAGGTGGCGGAAGACCTGTAGCGCGACGCGGCGGATTGAGCGCTGCGTGACCTTGGCGAAGACTGCGTCACGCAGTTCGCCAAATAGCACACTGACGATGCGCAGCAGGCCGTAGCCGAGCACCAGCCACAGCGGCAGCATCACCACATCGACCTGGCTGGGGTCGAGCGCGTCGACAATCGCCTTGAGCAGCAGCGGTACGCCGACAATCGCTACTTTCGCCAGTATCAGGCAGATTACCGCCACAATCACCCGCGCGCGGAATTCCCATAAATAAGGGAGGAGGGTGCGGATGGTCTTCCAGTCGTTGCGTTTTTGATCGCTGGGGGGGGTATCGCTTGCGGGTCTCATGGCCACAAGCTACCAGATTGCTGATTGGCAAGCGAATTTTAGGTGTATAATACGCCGCTGCCGTAATCCACTTATCATTGATTGACGAGGATGACTGGTTTTTTAGAATTTTGCCCATATCGATACAGTATCGATATAACGTATTGAAGTAATAGAGGAAGTGGTATGCCAATTTATGAGTATTCGTGTAAAGCCTGCGCGCATGCAATGGAGGTGATACAAAAAATGAGCGATGAGCCGCTCAAAGATTGCCCTGAATGTGGCAAGCCTGAGCTGACCAAGCTGATTTCGGCCGCCGCTTTTCGCCTCAAAGGCAGTGGCTGGTATGAGACTGATTTTAAGGGCGGTAATAAAAAGAAGCCTGCGGAAAGTGGCGCGTCATCGAGCAGCACACCACCGAGTGGCACGTCTAGCGCAGATTAAGGCCGGGTGTAGTTAAAATTTTAGTTCTCTGGATGTGGATGATCAATGCTTAAACGTTATCTGATTGCTGGCCTGCTGGTGTGGTTGCCACTGGGTGTGACGGTGCTGGTGATCCGTCTGCTGGTCAATTTTATGGATAAGTTGCTGAACTTTATCCCGGTAAAGTATCAGCCAGAGACGCTATTAGGCTTTAATATTCCGGGACTGGGTGTGGTGCTGGCGGTGTTGATCGTGCTGATTACCGGGGTGATCGTTGCGAACTTTTTTGGACGGCAACTGATCGCCGCATGGGAGTCGCTGTTAGGGCGGATTCCGCTGGTCCGCACGATCTATCACAGTGTTAAGCAGGTGGCAGTGACGATTTTTGCGCCGCAGGGGAAGTCGTTCCGTAAGGTGCTCCTGATTGAGTATCCGCGCAAGGGGATCTATACGTTAGCCTTCCAGACCGGAGATGCAGTAGGAGAAGTGCAGGAGAAGACAGGTAAGGAAGTGATCAATGTCTTTGTGCCGACCACACCAAATCCTACTTCCGGTTTCTTTATTATGGTGCCGGTGGAAGATGTACAGGAGCTGGAGATGAGTACCGATGACGCGTTGAAGATGATCATGTCACTCGGAGTGATAGTGCCGGGCGGCAAGGAAAATCCCGCTATCCAGCAGGCGGCGCGGGAGTTATCTGATCTGCTGGGCGGCGAAAGGTCTGATGCGAAACCAGACGAAAAGCCAGGCAATAATCCAGATAAAAAGGTCAAATAACGGCCACAAAACCAACGTCTGAGGTTGCACTGCGGTGTGCCACACCGTACCATTTCACCCCTTTAGTTTTTTATTCAGATTTATAAGGTTAGACGAATTATGCGCAGCCATTATTGTGGTCAGGTCAATGAAGATCACCTGGGTCAGAAAATCGAGTTATGTGGCTGGGTACATCGCCGCCGCGACCACGGTGGGGTGATCTTTATCGATCTACGAGATCGCGAAGGTCGTGTGCAGGTGGTGATCGATCCCGATACCATCGAAGCCTTTGCCACTGCCGAGCGGGTGCGCAGCGAGTTTGTGTTGAAGATCAGCGGACTGGTGCGTAAGCGCCCGGAAGGGACGATCAACCCTGACATGGCGACCGGCAAGATCGAAGTGCTGGGGCGTGAAGTGACGATCCTCAATGCGTCTGAAACCCCGCCATTCCCACTCGATGATGAGCGTGAAGTGGGCGAAGATGTGCGCCTGAAATATCGCTATATTGATCTGCGCCGTCCACTGATGTTGCAGCGCATGCGGATGCGTTCACAGATCGCCAGCAACCTGCGCCGTTATCTGGACGACAACGGTTTTCTGGAGATTGAGACTCCAATCCTGACCAAATCGACGCCGGAAGGGGCGCGTGATTATCTGGTGCCGAGCCGTACTCATCCGGGCGAGTTCTTTGCGCTGCCGCAGTCACCACAGCTATTTAAGCAGCTGTTGATGATTTCAGGCATGGATCGTTATTATCAGATTGTGCGCTGTTTCCGCGATGAAGATCTGCGTGCCGATCGTCAGCCTGAATTTACCCAGCTCGATATCGAGACCTCGTTCATGAATGAGGAGCAGATCATCACCATGATGGAGCAGATGATTCGTGAACTCTTTGCAAAGGTGCTGGAAGTGCCGTTGCACGACCCGTTCCCACGCATGACACACGCCGAGGCGATCGACCGCTTTGGTATCGACCGCCCTGATCTGCGCATTCCGCTGGAGTTGGTCGATGTCGGTGATGTGATGGCCAATGTGGAATTCAAGGTCTTCTCTGGCCCGGCGAAGGATGCCAATGGCCGAGTGGCGGCGCTGCGCCTGCCGGGTGGTTGTGGGTTGTCACGTAAAGAGATCGATGACTACACCAAATATGTTTCGATCTACGGTGCGAAGGGGCTTGCCTACATCAAGATCAACGATCTTGCCGCTGGCCGTGAAGGGATGCAGTCGCCAATCTTGAAGTTCCTGCCGGATGATGCGGTGAATGCGATTGTTGAGCGCACTGGTGCACAGACCGGCGATCTAATCTTCTTTGGTGCAGACAAAGCGGGCATTGTGAATGAAGCGCTGGGTGCGCTACGGGTTAAACTGGGGCACGATCGTGGTCTGGTTGAGCCAGGCTGGCGTCCGGTGTGGGTGGTCGACTTCCCGATGTTCGAGCGCGATGAAAAGAATGACCGCTGGACCGCGATTCATCATCCGTTTACGCGCCCCAAGGTGGAAAATATTGCAGAGTTGGCCGCCGATCCTGCCAATGCCAAATCACAGGCGTATGACCTTGTGCTGAACGGCACCGAAGTCGGTGGCGGTTCGATTCGTATCCATAATGCCGAGATGCAGGCCGAAGTGCTAAAACAGCTCGGCATCAGTGATGAAGAGGCCGAGGCGAAGTTTGGCTTCCTGCTAGAGGCGCTAAAATATGGTTGCCCCCCGCACGGCGGTCTCGCCTTTGGCCTGGATCGACTGGTGATGCTGATGACCGGTGCGGCGTCGATTCGCGAAGTGATCGCTTTTCCAAAGACACAGAGTGCGGCGTGTGTGTTGACCAATGCCCCTTCGCCTGTGGCCGATGAACAGCTGCGTGAACTGGGTGTGCGCCTTCGTAAAGCGCCTGCTGTCGAAGAGAAGTAAGCAACAGAGGAGATCGTAGATGGCTGCAAACGCTGCTGCTATTCAACAATTTACCGGTTTGAGTGACATTGAGTGTGTCGAGCGCATCGAGGCCGCAAAGGCCGCGCTGGGTGATCGCCTGATTATTCTTGGGCATCACTATCAGCGCGAAGAGGTGTTTCGTCATGCCGATGTCAGTGGTGATTCGCTTAAGCTGTCACGCAAGGCGGCGAACTCACAGGCGGATTACATCATCTTCTGTGGCGTTCACTTTATGGCCGAGGTGGCGGACATACTGTCGCGCCCAGATCAGGCGGCGATGTTGCCGGACCTCTCTGCCGGTTGTGCCATGGCCGACATGGCCAACCTCACCAAGGTTGAACGTGCGTGGCAGGAGATCTCGCGCGTGCTCAATCCCGATGAGCATGTCACGCCGGTGACCTATATCAATTCTGCCGCGGATCTGAAGGCGTTCTGTGGTCGTCATGGCGGTATCGTCTGTACCTCGACGAACGCACAGCAGATCCTTGAATGGTCGTTTGCCCGACGTGAAAAGATTCTGTTTTTTCCTGATCAGCATCTCGGTCGTAATACGGCCGCGAAGATGGGCATGTCATTAGACGAGATGGTGGTGTGGGACTTTGATCAGCCGTTTGGTGGTCTGACCAAAGCGCAGATAAAGAACGCGAAGATGATCCTGTGGAAAGGGTTTTGTTCGGTGCATCAGATGTTCAAGCCGGAACATATCGACCGCTTCCGCGCGATGTATCCCGATGTGAAAGTGATCTCGCATCCCGAGGCTTCCTATGAAGTGTGCCAGAAGTCTGATTATGTCGGTTCGACCGAGTATATTATAAACACGGTGGCGGCGTCTGCGCCGGGTACCCGTTGGCTGGTCGGAACCGAGATGAATCTTGTCACGCGTCTGCATGAGCAATCCAAACATGAAGATAAATCGGTGCATTTTATGTCGCCGACGGTCTGTATGTGTTCCACCATGTTTCGCGTCGATCCACAGCATCTATTGTGGCAACTGGAAAACCTGGTGGACGGCAATATTGTCAATCAGATTATCGTGCCAGCGGCTGAGGCGAATGAAGCACGCGAGGCACTGAATCGGATGTTGGCGATTCGTTAGCACACGGTATTGTTGGCCTGTTTGTGCTTAACTGAATGTTGAAACAGGAGCGGTCATGAGTAGAGCGGACAATCAACCCGACTGGGGTACCCTCGCGGAAAAGTTTGATCTATGGGCGCCGCATATTGCGCCCGTGGGTGAGGCGCTACTGGCAGCACTCAATGCGCAGCCGGGCGATCATGTTCTCGACCTCGCTTCCGGTACGGGTGAGCCAGCGCTGACCCTGGCCAAACAACAGCCGCGGGTGACGATTACCGGTACCGATGCCGCCGCGGGTATGGTGCAGGTTGCTGAACGTAAGGCGCGTGAACAGTCACTCGATAATCTTCGCTTTCAAACCATGGCCGCTGAGGCGTTGTCATTTCCCGATAACCATTTTGATCACCTTTCGTGTCGTTTTGGCGTGATGCTATTTGCCGATCCCGAAGCGGGTTTGCAACAGATGCTGCGTGTCCTGAAACCGGGCGGACGTTGCGCACTGGCGGTGTGGGATACATTAAAGGGGATGACCGGCGTTTACTGGACACAGCAGGTGTTTAAAAATCGTATTCCTGCATCGGAACAGCCCGCGGTGGACAAGATTGTTTCGATGAGTGACGGGGTGCTGGAAGGCTTGATGGAGAAGGCCGGTTTTTCAGTGATCGAGACGCAGCTCAATCGCTTTGCATATCACTTTGCAGACTTCGATGCCTATTGGCAAAACAGTGTCGACTCCGCCATTATGAAACAACAGTTGGATGCCCTGCCGCCGGGGCAGCTCGGCGAGGTAAAGCGTGCCTTTGCTGAATTGGCACAGCCGTATCAAACCGATGCGGGGCTGGTGATACCGCATGAATATCGATTAGTGGTCGCGCTTAAATAAGCTATTGGCCACGCTGTGATGACGTTATCAAATGAAGCCACGCGGGTGGTGTTTGTGCATGGGTTATGGATGACGGGGGCGGATATGTGGTGGCTGCGACGGCGGGTCAAGCGTGATGGCTTTAGCGTTAAACAGTTCTCCTATCCCACGGTGCGCTGTAACGTAAAGCAGAATGCCGCACGGCTCAACGACTTTCTTAAACAATATGGCAGTGATGTTGATGTTATTCATCTGGTGGGCCACAGTCTCGGTGGGCTGGTGATTCGTCAACTCTTTCATGATTATCCTGAGCAGAAGCCGGGGCGTATCGTGACGTTGGGTACGCCGCATCGCGGCAGTGCGATTGCGCATATCTTTAATCGCAACCGAGTGGGACGATGGATACTCGGTAACAGTATTGAGTGCGGACTGTTGGGCAATGTTGCCCCTTGGTTGGGTGAGCGTGAGTTGGGAGTGATCGCCGGCACCAAAGATCATGGTATCGATCGTGTATTCTGCGCGCTGCCACGGCCGAATGATGGTACGGTTGCGGTGGAAGAGACGTGCTGCGACGGAATGACGGATCATCTTCAGTTACCCGTTGCACACAGTAGTATGTTGTTATCCAGAGAGGTCGCGAGACAGGTGATACACTTTTTGAGACAAGGCACCTTTGCCAGACTATGATTTTTCAGAGTGTGATCAGGTTGACAGGTTATTAGGCGTTGGGATTGAATATAAGCCATGTTTTGCCGATGAATACTGGAAGGGATTGATTGCGTGGAAATGAGCCTTTATTCACAGATTAATGATGGTGTCGGTGGTATTGTATTTCTTATGCATTAAGATGGCGTTAAGGAGATTAAAATGATCAAGCGAATTTCAGTATGTGCATTGTTAGGTGCACTGTTAGTGACGAGTCTGCCATCACGTGCCGGCGATAATGACATTAAACTCCCCCTGTTATTTGGTCAGTCTGACTTTAATACCTTGGTAGAAGAGTTAGGGGTAGCGGCGGCCTATAATTCAGTTGGCCCCGCAGAATCGCTGGGAATCACAGGTTTTGACATCGGTGTTGTGGTGAGTGGTGTTGAACTGAATGAACAGGTGTGGAATCAGGTGATGAGTGATGGCAGTGCGCCGTCGACATTACTCGTGCCGAGATTGATCGCACGTAAAGGGTTGCCGTTTGGCATTGACCTGGGTGTGGCCTATACATCCGTACCCGGTAGCAATGTGAGCATCATCGGTGGTGAAGTCCGCAAAGCGCTGATTGAGGGTTCTACAGTATTGCCGGCATTATCACTTTCGCTACATGCGAGTCGTCTGGAAGGGGTGGATGATCTGGATGTTAACACCTATGGTATTGATGTTGGGGTGAGTAAAGGGTTTGCGATGTTGACCCCTTATGCCTCGATTGGGCAGTTATGGATAGAGGGCCGTGAGAATTCATCATTACTCAATCTTCGGGCATATAATAACTCAATGACACGCAGTATTATCGGGGTACGGATTGGATTTATGCCAATGATGAGCCTGACGTTACAGGCTGACTTTGCCGAGGCGAATAGCTATAACGTTAAACTTGGGGTCGATTTCTAACCACTATCTTTTATGCTGCATGCGCAGTGCTAGGTGAAATGCTACATCGGGGATAGTACTGATAACGATGTCTTCAACCACGCCAAGGTCTAACGCCATTTTGTCAGAAAACTGAATGGTGCCCCCTACGGTAATTTGAAAGGAATTACTGCCAAGGTTTTTTAACGCGCTATCATAAAAGGCGCTGTGTCCATCCAGTTGTGCCTTTAGTACCATCCATGAAAACCGTTGAGGCTGATAGTTAAGACCGAGGTTTGCAAATCCGACCGCTGGCTTTTGCTGATCATTAAGCAGGTCACTGCGCCCATTCAGTAGTAACCCTCCAGCATAGTTAAGCGTGAAGCGTTGGTATGCGCGAGTCGTGGTCAGTGCGAGTGAAAGATTAACGCCGCCGCTGCCCGTAAGTATTTCCGCTTTTCCGGTTGGAAGTTTGAGCCCTACGCGTAGCGCGCTACAACGCTGCTGCGGGGATTGCGCACAACGTAGCTGCCATGCAGCAGAGAGCTTGATGTCACCGATACCATCAGTCTTATCAACGACGCGATATTGAGTGACGCCGTTACGGTTATATTCATAGCGTAGCTGGCTTGCCTGAAATTGATCGCGTTCACTGTTGCTCAGTCCTAATGCATCATGCCAGTTGCGAATGAATCCATCTAACATACCGCCACTATGCGTGATGTAAGGAATGTCGATACCGATCTCGACATTCCGCTTTATACCATGGCGAAACATGAAGTTGAGGCGGTAGGTTTCACCATCGAGGGTTATGCTTTCTTGTTGCCTGCTTTCTGAGATCGAAGCGCTGGCAATATCCAGAATTGTGGATGACGTTGTCGTGTTGAGTGCTGTGATCATTCCCTTTTCCAGCGGGGGGAGCCCATGCGCCTGAATGAGTGGGTTTTGATTCGCCGTATAAAATGGTGTGGTTGCCTCAGCGAACGCCTGATTTATCGGTAATGCGATAGTGAAATTGCATAGAATGGCAAGCAACGATGATAGCGGGTAACGTTTCATTATTATTGTTGGGTAGTGATGATTTGTACTGAATTATATAGGCAATGGTACGTGTTGTGGCAAATTGACGGGCTGAGTGCTGGTGAAACGATAGGTGATGATTGCGTGTATCATAAGGCAGATTGAATCGGATTGAAGTGGACGTGTGGTAGTGACGAGTAAAGATAAAGCGGCTTCAGTGATATGCATGATGGGGCCAACGGCCGCGGGTAAAACGGATATTGCGGTACAACTGGCCGAGACATTGCCGTGTGAAATTATCAGTGTCGATTCAGCGATGATCTATCGCAGCATGAATATCGGCACGGCGAAACCGGATGCTGCAATGCTGGCACGTGCACCGCATCGCTTGATCGATATCTGTGATCCCACTGAGGCCTATTCTGCGGCGCGTTTTCGCACTGATGCCCTAGAGGCGATCAAGTCGATCATCGCCAACGGTAAGATCCCACTATTGGTGGGCGGCACGATGCTCTATTTCAAGGCGCTGCTGGAGGGGCTCTCGCCGCTGCCGTCGGCAGATACCGCGGTGCGGGCGCAATTAGAGGCGGACGCGGCGCGGGTGGGGTGGGGCGAGATGCACGCGCGCCTCGCCCAGGTGGATGCGGTGTCGGCGGCTCGTATTCACCCGAATGACCCGCAGCGTATTCAGCGCGCGCTGGAGGTGTATGAGATTACTGGTCGCTCGCTGACTGAGCTGAGCGGTAGCGAGACGCGTGAACCCTTTCCGTACCCGCTTAAAAAACTGATTGTTGCGCCGCCTGAGCGTGCTGTCCTGCATCGTCGCATCGAACTTCGTTTTCAACAGATGATGGCACAAGGGTTTTTGGCGGAAGTGGAGGGGCTTTATAGCCGCGCGGAACTACACGCGGGATTACCGGCGATCAGAGCTGTGGGATATCGCCAACTATGGGCCCACCTCGACGGAGAATTGACGCTTGATGAGGCGATTGAACGCGGTACCATCGCCACCCGACAGCTCGCAAAACGGCAGATGACGTGGCTACGTGCTGAGAAAAATGAAAAATGGGTTGACGGTAGTGATAAAAATGTTATGAATATAGTCTTGAAATATACTTCAGTGACCACTATCAAAAGAAGCTGTGGTGCAAATTAGGTAGCACTTGCTACAATTGCGCAGGAATAGAGAGGGTGATCACTTTGTTCTGTGTAGAATAAACATATTTCAGGATAGCTGAAAAGTCCGTCCATCGTTTGTGGATATAAGGAGAATAATAATGGCCAAAGGGCAGTCTTTACAAGACCCTTTTTTGAATGCTTTGCGCAAGGAACGCATCCCTGTATCAATCTATTTAGTCAATGGAATCAAACTGCAAGGTCAGGTCGAATCGTTTGATCAGTTTGTCGTATTGCTAAAAAATTCGGTGAGCCAAATGGTTTATAAGCATGCGATTTCGACGGTCGTTCCTGCGCGTAATATTAAGGCATCATTGTCTGAAGAAGTGCCTTTAGATGATTGATGCTGTTACCTGTGGCATGGTTGTAGCGGGGTTGAGCGCGATTGTTTGATAGACGCGATGTTTGATCGACCACAGGGCGGTACCCGGGCAATATTGGTTCATCTGGAGCTTAGTGCACGAGATGCACAGGAAAGTCTGGATGAATTTTGTGATTTAGCGGCGTCTGTGGATGTTGAGGTGACCTCGATTGTCACTGGCCGACGCAAAACGCCCGACCCTAAATATTTTGTGGGGACAGGTAAGGCGCAGGAGATTAAGGCGCTCGTGGAGGCCGAGGCGGTTGAGCTGGTGTTATTTAACCATCAGCTTTCGCCCACTCAGGAGCGAAACCTGGAGCAGCTGTTGTGCTGTCGAGTGGTGGATCGCTCCGGTTTGATCCTCGATATTTTTGCGCTACGTGCAAGTTCCTTTGAAGGGAAGTTGCAGGTTGAGCTGGCGCAGCTCAAACACCTCTCAACACGGCTGGTACGTGGCTGGACCCATCTTGAGCGACAGAAGGGCGGCATCGGTCTGCGTGGTCCCGGTGAAACCCAGCTGGAGACCGATCGACGCCTGATTGGCGCGCGTATCAAGAAATTGAATAAACGGCTGGATAAGGTGAGAAAGCAGCGTGAACTGCGCAGGCAGACACGCCGTAAGGCCGCCGTAGTCACAGTGTCGCTGGTGGGGTATACCAACGCCGGCAAATCAACACTGTTTAATTGCCTTACTGGTGCAGGGGTTTATGCCGCTGATAAACTCTTTGCCACGCTTGACCCCACCCTGCGGCGGGTTGAGCTACCGGCGGCAGGAGAGGTGATTCTGGCAGATACGGTTGGCTTTATTCGCCATCTGCCGCATGATTTGGTCGCCGCCTTTAGAGCGACGCTGGAAGAGACGGTGGAGGCAAACCTGTTACTGCATGTGATCGATGCGCATGAAGATGAACGACCCGCTTACATGGAGCAGGTTAATCGTGTATTGCAAGAGATTGGCGCGGGTGATATTCCCCAGATAGAAGTTTATAACAAGATCGATCAGGTGGCAGGTGTAGCGCCTCATATTGATTACGATAAAGCGGGAAAACCTTGTCGTGTATGGCTCTCAGCGCAGTCGGGTGAAGGTGTAGAGCTGTTGTGGCAGGCGTTGACGCAGCATTTCCTGGAAACAAAACATGATGCTGATGAATCAGCTGACGTGAGATCATTACCGGTGTTTGATGGTCATTCGTCGAATGATGAGGATGGTTTGATCAGGCAAGCGATTTTGTTGTTGCCGGATGCCGGCCGATTGCGTGCACAGCTGTATGACTGGGATGTGGTGGTAGAAGAGGTTTCGTCAGCATCGGCAGGCTATACAATGATAATTTTGGCCACACCGGCGTTGTTGGCTTTTCTCGAAAAGCAGGATGGCTGTTCCATCGTGTCGAAAATGGATGTAAAGTTGGCGGGAAGTGCATAAGTCCTTGCGAGGATTTCATGATACCCATAGAATCGCGATACAATGCTGGGTCACGTAGCATTAAGAACTCAGATAAAACCAAAGTGGATGGGACTAAATAATGGCGTGGAATGAACCGGGTGGCTCCAAGGACAAAGATCCGTGGGGTGGTGGTAATAAAAAGGACCAGGGACCTCCCGATCTTGATGAGGTGGTGAAGAAGTTTCAGGATCAGGTCAGCAAAATATTTGGTGGCAAGGGCAGCAAACGCGATGGTGGCGATAGCGAAGGTTCCTCGACCGGCGGTTCTGGTGGTGCTATTGGCATTGGCGTGATTCTTGGCGGTGCCCTGTTTTTGTGGGGACTGACCGGTATCTATATTGTTGATGAAGGTAAGCGCGGTGTAGAACTGCGTTTTGGTCAATATAGTGAGACCACGCAACCGGGACCGCATTGGCATATTCCATCGCCAATCGATTCTGTTGAAATTGTCGATGTCTCGCAGATTCGAAATGTCGAGATTGGTTATCGTTCAGGTGCCGGTGCAGAATCATCAAAGCGTACCGTATTGAATGAAGCGATGATGTTGACGCAGGATGAGAACATCGTGGACGTTAATTTTGCGGTTCAATATCGCATCAAAGAGGCGCGCGATTATCTATTTAATATGCGATCACCTGATGAAACATTGCGTGAAGCGACTGAAAGTGCAGTGCGTGAAATCGTCGGTAAAAGCAAAATGGATTTCGTACTGACCGAAGGGCGCAGCGAAATGGTGCAGAGCGCGGAGGTCTTGATTCAGGAAATTCTGGATCGTTACGGTTCCGGTCTGCAGGTGACCAGTGTCAACATGCAGGATGCACAGCCCCCAGAGCAGGTACAGGCAGCCTTCAGTGATGCAGTGAAAGCGCGAGAGGATGAACAGCGTCTGAAGAATGAGGCCGAGGCCTATTCTAATGATGTGCTGCCAAAGGCACGAGGTGCTGGCGCACGTATGTTTGAGGAAGCGACAGCCTACAAATCCAAAGTGGTTGCTGAAGCAGAAGGTCAGACAAGTCGTTTTTTACAGGTGTTAGCAGAGTACAAAAAAGCACCCGTAGTGACGCGTGAACGTCTTTATATAGACGCGATGGAAACCGTTTTAAATAACAGTAGTAAGGTGATGATCGATGTCGAAGGCAGTGGTAATCTGTTGTATCTTCCACTGGATCGCATGATGAACCCAACGTTGACTGCGTCGATAGTGCCGGAAACATCACAGGCAATCGACGCCGCGCGCAAAGCGGTAGAGACTCAGGCGCGTGATCGCATGGCCGATCAGGTACGTTCACGTGCAACACTGCGCAACCGGGAGGCACGTTAATGAATCAGGGTAAAATAATGACAGTGGTTGTGGCCCTGATGGTCACTGTTTTGATCGGGTCATTCTGTGTCTTCACGGTCGATGAGCGTGAGCGGGCGATCAAGTTCCGACTGGGTGAGATCGTCAAGACCGATTTTGAACCGGGCCTCTATTTTAAATTCCCGCTGGTCAATAACGTGATTAAGTTTGATGCGCGTATTGTTACGCTGGATGCAGATCCAGAGCGCTATCTGACCTCCGAGAAGAAAAATGTGATCGTTGATTCGTTCGTGAAATGGCAAATTGAAGATGTGGGTGCCTATTACACCGCGATGGGGGGCGATGAGCGTAATGCCAATCTACGTCTGTCCCAGATCATTAAAGATGGCCTGCGCGGTGAGTTTGGTAAACGCACGATTCAGGAAGTAGTGTCGGGTGAGCGTGCGCAAATCATGACTATTCTGACTGCCAACGCTGCAAAACAGGCGAAAGCGTTTGGTATTAGTGTGGTCGATGTACGCATTAAACGTATCGATCTCTCGCAAGACGTTAGTACCTCGGTCTTCTTACGTATGGAAGCAGAGCGAGCCCGTGTGGCGAAAGATCTGCGTTCAAAAGGTGCTGAGGCGGCAGAGCGTATTCGTGCCGATGCAGATCGTCAGCGCACCATCATTATTGCCGATGCCTTTCGCGGCGCAGAGGAACTACGTGGTCAAGGCGATGGTGAAGCGGCCGCAATCTATGCCAAGGCTTTCACGCAGGATCGAGAATTCTATTCTTTCTATCGTAGTCTGAATGCCTATCGGGATTCATTTAAAGATAGAAGCGATATCCTCGTGTTAGAGCCCGATAATGATTTCTTTAAATACTTCAAGAACTCTAAAGGCGTAGAATAGCGTTAAATCGTCCGGCGATTTGATCGCCGGACGCCTTCCCTCCCCCGCCATGAGTCAGCGTCAGGAAATTTCAATCGATTATGTGGCAGGAATTATTGGTGGCGTTGGCACTCTTGCTGGTTCTTGAAGGGATTATGCCCTTTGCGAACCCCAAAGGTCTGCGGGAAACGCTGTTGACGATGGCCACGCTGAGTGATCAGACCATGCGAATCGGTGGGCTCATTAGCATGATTCTTGGCGTATTGCTGCTCTATATCGTTCATTAGGCCACTTAGCGCATTTTCTATCCATAATATGTTGCCTCGTAATAGTTTCACACGGCCGGGTGCGCTATAATCGCGTGCGGTTTGTTTGCCTGTTTTAGCACAGGCACTCTTCTTAACTTAATTGAAGCAAGGTTGCGTAAATAGTGACCGGTGGCTAATTCTAAATCTAGATCTATCTATAATAACGTGCCGAAAGAAAAAAATAGCTGGTTACTTCCCGATGGGATTGACGAATTTTTACCGCCGCAGGCTGAACGCCTCGAGCGCTTGCGTCGTTCAATACTGGATCTCTACAGCAGTTGGGGGTACGAGTATGTCATCCCCCCGATGGTTGAATACCTTGAGTCTCTGCTGGTAGGGGCCGGGACTGAGCTAGAGCTTGAGACCTTTAAACTGATTGATCAGAAAAGTGGCCGCCTACTCGGTGTGCACGCCGATATGACGCCGCAGGTAGCGCGTATCGATGCGCATCGCCTTAATCGCACCGGGCCAACACGCCTCTGCTACCTTGATGTCGTACTGCACACACGCCAGGATGGTTTCTCTCGTGGGCGTTGCCCATTACAGGTAGGCGCAGAGCTCTATGGGCACGCCGGCATCGAGAGCGATGTCGAATCGATTCATCTTATGGTTGAAACATTGCGACTGGCAGGGCTGGGTGAGATTCACATCGATCTTGGCCATGTCGGCATATTTCGTGCGTTGGCGCATCGTGCGGGCCTTACCGCTTCACAGGAGGCGCTGTTGTTTAACGCCTTGCAACGTAAAGCGAAACCTGAAATTGAAGGGTTGCTGAGTGAGATCTGTCAGAGTGCGGATGATCAGGCCATGTTGTTGGCACTGGTGGATCTGAATGGTGGTACCGAGGTGCTGGATAAAGCACGCAAGATTTTGCACGCGGCGGGTGACGAGGTGTTGAAGGCGATCGATACATTGCAACAGATCGCCGCGCATGCGGCCCAACGCATGGGTGATATCTCGCTCTATTTTGATCTCGCGGAACTGCGCGGCTATCGTTATCAGACGGGCGTCGTATTTGCAGCATTCGTCCCGGGGCATGGGCAGGAAGTGGCGCGTGGTGGGCGTTATGATGATATTGGTAGTGTCTTTGGTCGTTCTCGCCCCGCCACTGGTTTTAGCTCAGATCTCAAGACATTGATGCTCCTGAGTAACGCCGCGCTCTCGAAGCCGAGCGCAATTGTGGCCTACCCGTGCGACAACAGTGAGCAACGTGCGGCGCTTCAGCGTTTTGTTGAGACGTTACGTGAAGAGGGCGAGCGGGTGATAGAGTTCCTGCCGGGGCAGTCGACAGATATGAGCGATAGCGGTTGTGATCGTAAAATCGCCGAGGTGAATGGCCAGTGGCAGGTGGTTGAGCTGGAATAGCTGTCAGTCGATCAGGGTGGATGAGCGCAACGCACGGCGCTTTTTTTATGCAAAATTATTAATTCGTTGTAAGAGAAAATCATGGGTAAAAATGTAATCGTTATCGGCACTCAATGGGGTGACGAAGGCAAGGGCAAGATCGTTGACCTGCTGACCGAAAAGGTCGCGGCGGTGGTGCGTTTTCAGGGCGGACATAATGCCGGCCATACGCTGGTGATCGATGGTGAAAAAACGGTCCTGCACCTGATCCCTTCTGGGATCCTGCGTCAAGGGGTGCAATGTATTATTGGTAATGGGGTGGTGGTCTCGCCCGAGGCGCTGTTAACAGAGATCAATATGCTGGAGTCGCGTGGTGTGCCGGTGCGCGAGCGCTTGAGTATCAGCGCCGCTTGCCCGCTGATCCTGCCGTATCATGTTGCGCTGGATAACGCGCGCGAGATTGCGCGGGGTAAACAGGCGATCGGCACCACCGGGCGCGGGATTGGCCCGGCCTATGAAGACAAGGTTTCACGGCGCGGGTTGCGTTTGGGTGACCTGTTTCATCGCGAGCGTTTTGCTGCAAAATTGGGCGAAGTGCTGGACTATCACAACTTCATGTTACAGAACTACTACAAGTCGGAAGCTATTGATTTTCAAAAGGTACTTGATGATGCTTTAGGCATGCAGGAGATACTGGAGCCGCTGATTGCCGATGTGCCGGAGATGATCGCGCAGTATCAAAAACGGGGTGAAAGCCTCATGTTTGAGGGTGCGCAGGGTTCCTTGCTTGATATCGACCACGGCACTTATCCGTTTGTCACATCATCGAATACCACGGCCGGGGGTGCTTCCACTGGCAGTGGTATGGGCGTACTCGGGTTTGATTACGTACTGGGGATCACCAAGGCCTACACCACCCGCGTCGGTTCAGGGCCCTTTCCGACCGAGCTGGATGATGAGACCGGTGGGCATCTGGCAGAGCGTGGCCATGAATTCGGTTCGACCACTGGCCGTGCGCGCCGCTGTGGCTGGTTTGATGCGGTCGCACTGCGCCGCGCCGCGCAAATCAACAGTGTCTCCGGGCTCTGTATCACCAAACTCGATGTACTCGATGGGCTTGATACCATTCGCATCTGTGTCGGCTATAAATATGATGGTGTTGAGAAGCTGGTGCCGCCGGATGGTGCCGAGGCCTTCGCCAACTGCGAGCCGGTTTATGTTGATATGCCTGGCTGGAGCGAAACCACCTTTGGGGTGAAGCGTTATGAAGATCTCCCAGCCAATGCAGTCGCCTATCTGAAGCGGATTGCAGAGGTGGTCGAGGTGCCGGTGGATATCATCTCAACCGGACCAGACCGTGAGGAGACGATTGTGCTGCGTCACCCATTTGAGTAACGAAACCATTGATTTGAATAGTCGCTAGTCAATGCAATAAAAAAGCCCCTGAGACGTGCTACGTCTCAGGGGCTTTTTTGTGATCGGCTATTTGGCTTCTGCGCTCGTCGTTGTGCTACCCGTTGGCTTCACTTCGCTGTTAACGGGGGGCGCTTTAGGCTTGATATTGCTTGCGATACGGCCGAGCCCGCAGACGGTTGAAAGCGCAAGTTTGTACAGCTCAACGCCTGGCTTGATCAGCGCATCGACCAGTCCGGGGAGTTTCGCGAGATAGAAACCCAGCCCAATGGTGAGGCCACTGGCGACCAGCGTTGCGAATATGCCGCCGCCGAGGAAGGCGCTTAAGTTGTACCAGACTGCCAGCGGTGCCAGCAGAATAGAGCCATACCACAGAGACAGTACAAACAGGAAAAAGGTGGTGACGATCAGTTGAAGTAGTTTTACGACTAAAACATCTACGGTTTTCATATGCTTACAGTATCCTTCCAGAATCATTAGAGGTGCTTGTGAATCGTGAGATTATGTATTAGTCGCCAATGTTCTCACACTAAATTATCGAGGCGCAACACTTTAACTGGGTTAACTAATCAATAGAGCTAGCGCACACTATTCGTTGTCCTGTTTCATTCCGTCGAGCTGGGGTTTGTGAATAGTCTCTGGCGTGGCCACCGGGGTGGGTGGTGTGAGTGAAAAGGCCTGCTGCTGAGAATAAGTGAGCATCCAGCCGACGATTCCTGCCGCAGCAAGTGTGAGCAGAATATTTCTGATCTTTCGTTTACGTTGTCTGCGCATCAGTAGCGTCAGCACGGCATTGGTATTGTTCATTTTGTGGCTCTGTATTGCGGTTATCAATGGTTTGAATGATAACCCTTGTTGCCGTTTGTTCACCACTGTTACCTGCGTTGGCAGGGCGTGTTGTGAAAAATAGCGGCTGCATAGTCGGTCAATGACTTAGCGAAAACAGCCAAAAGTCAATCAAAAAGAGGCAGTGACACCCGCGATGATGTGCCGCTATAATCCTTTTTCCGCGTTGTGCGCTAACAAACATTGATGAAGAATTATGTGGTTCAAAAACCTGCAACTTTACCGTTTTACCAAGCCCTTTGAACATACTGCGGAGACGCTCGAAACGGCGTTACAGCAGCGAACCAGTCGCCTCTGTGGCCCGCATGAAGAGATGAGCCACGGCTGGAGTTCGCCGTTAGGGCGCAAGGGCGAGATGCTGGTGCATGCGGCGAATAACTTTTTGATGATCTGTGCCACTAAAGAAGAGAAGATCATCCCCGCCTCAGTGGTCAGGGAATATGTGAATGAGCGTGTCGACAAAATCGAAGATACGCAGGCACGCAAGGTGCGTAAAAAAGAGCGCGATAATATCCGAGACGATGTGATGACAGAACTGCTGCCGCGCGCGTTGAGCCGTACCTTGCACACCTTTGCCTATATTGATCTCAAAGAGGGGTGGTTAGTGGTTGATTCTGCCTCGGTGAAGAAGGCGGAAGAGTTCACCGCATTGCTACGTAAAACGATCGGTTCTTTGCCGGTCGTACCGCCTACCACCAATGAGTCACCGCACATTGTGTTGACCGAGTGGCTGACAAAAAACAACCACCCCGCTGAGTTTGGTGTCGAAGATGAGTGTGAGCTGCGTGCGGCCGATGCGGAGGGCAGCATTGTTCGCTGCAAGCGGCAGGACCTGGGAAGCCCCGAAATACAGGCGCATCTTAAAGCAGGCAAGCAGGTTGCCAAGATGGCGCTCAACTGGCGTGATCGCCTGACGTTTGTGCTGGACGATAGCATGGCGATCAAACGTGTACGCTTTCTCGATGTGATTCAGGAACAGGTCGATGATGTTGAAACCGAAGACGAAGCGCAGCGCTTCGATGTCGACTTCTCCATTATGACGCTGGAACTATCGCTGTTCATCAAGCAGTTATTCGAAGCCTTTGGTGGCGAGAATGTCGACGCACTGGATGTCGCCGCATAGTTTTTGAAAACTATCAGAAAAGTAGTTTATTGAGCGCTTTTTGATCAATAACGAGATACTATTCTTTCTGGATCGATCAACTCGTTTAATGTGCAGGCCTTATAGGAAAGGGTGGCGATGGGTAACACTATAATTACCGTTGGCTGGCGTGAATGGCTGGTGTTGCCAGCGCTCGGTCTTCCGCCGGTAAAGGCAAAGGTGGATACGGGCGCCAAAACTTCCTGTCTGCACGCCTTCAGTGTAGAGCCTTTCACTAAAGATGATAAAACGTGGGTACGTTTTGGCATGCACCCTAACCAGAATGACACGATATCGGAAACCTTTTGTGAAGCAGAGGTTTCTGATCAACGTATGGTCACTGACTCCGGTGGGCATCAAGAAAATCGTTATGTCATTACCACAGAGTTATTGATCGGCGGCCAGCAGTGGCCCATCGAAATGACACTGACCAACCGAGATACCATGCGTTTCAGAATGTTACTTGGACGAACGGCGATGGAGGAGCGAGTTATCGTAAACCCCAGCGCATCATATCTGCTCGGCAAGCCGCGCATACCCACAGCAAATAAACTAGTAGACAGGGACTTACATGAAAATAGCAATCTTATCTCGAAATAAAAAACTCTATTCGACACGTCGACTGGTTGAAGCCTGCGAACAGCGCGGTCATGACGCGATGGTGGTGGATGTGTTACGGAGCTACATGAATATCGCCACCAGTAAGCCAGAGGTGCATGTAAATGGTGAAAGCCTGCCCGACGTTGATGCGGTGATTCCAAGAATTGGGGCGTCTGTCACTTTTTACGGCACAGCCGTCTTGAGACAATTTGAAATCATGGGAGCATTCCCACTGTGTGAATCTGTTGCGATTAGTCGATCAAGGGACAAACTGCGTTCGCTACAGTTGCTGTCACGCAAAGGCGTAGGCTTGCCGAATACCGGTTTCGCGCATAATCCTGATGATATTGGTGATCTGATTAAGATGGTCGGCGGAGCGCCACTGGTGATAAAACTGCTGGAAGGGACGCAGGGGATTGGCGTGGTACTGGCCGAAACCAAAAAAGCAGCAGAAAGTGTTATCGAAGCCTTTATGGGGCTTAAGGCTAATATTCTGGTGCAGGAATACATTAAAGAGGCTGGCGGTGCCGATATTCGTTGTCTTGTGATCGGGGATAAAGTCGTTGCCGCGATGAAACGGCAGGCTCAGGCGGGTGAGTTTCGCTCTAATCTTCATCGCGGCGGGAGTGCAGCGTTAATCAAGATTACCCCAACAGAAAGGGCCACCGCGATTAAAGCCGCAAAAATTATGGGGCTTAGTGTCGCAGGCGTCGATATTCTCCGTTCAGAACGCGGCCCACTGGTGATGGAAGTTAACTCTTCACCTGGACTCGAAGGAATCGAAAATGCCACAGGCAAAGATATTGCGGGCATGATCATTGAGTACATTGAGAAGAATGCCAAGCCTCATAATTCGCGCACCAAAGGAAAGGGGTAGTCGATGCGTGGGGATATACTTTCGATCAATGGTATAGACATCAAGCGTGGTACCAGAACGACGATCGATCTACCGACCGGTAAGTTATATACCCATACCCCCATGACGATGCCGGTGCATGTGATTCGCGGTAAGCGCCCCGGACCATGCCTGTTTATCAGTGCCGCCATTCACGGTGATGAGATCAACGGGGTTGAGATTATCCGTCGTTTATTAAAGCGCACATCGCTTAACCGAATTAAAGGCACGTTGATTGCGGTACCGATTGTCAATGTTCACGGGCTGATCAATCATTCACGCTATCTTCCCGATCGGCGCGACCTTAACCGTTCCTTTCCGGGTACAGAGAAAGGCTCGTTGGCGGCGCGTCTCGCGTATCTATTTATGGCGGAGATTGTCGCGCAAAGCTCGCATGGCATTGATTTGCATACGGGTGCGATCCATCGCAGTAACCTGCCGCAGATTCGCGCCAATCTCGATGATCCTGAAACAGAGCGACTGGCGCGGGCCTTTCAGGTACCGGTGCTGATCTCGTCCAACCTGCGTGATGGATCACTGCGTGAAGCAGCCGCTGAATTTGGCATTCCAATGTTGTTGTATGAAGCGGGTGAAGCACTGCGCTTTGATGAGGTTTCAATACGTGCGGGTGTCGATGGCATTGTCAATGTCATGCGTCTGCTAGAGATGTTGCCACCCTCGCGTAGTAAACTGAAGAGAAAGAGTATTGAGCCAGTCGTAGCGCGTTCCAGCTTTTGGGTGCGAGCCTCTGAGAGCGGTATTTTCAGGGCAATGTTACCACTGGGTGCGCGGGTCAAGAAAGGGACGCTGCTTGGTGTCATTGCAGACCCTTTTGGTGAGCAGGAGATACAGATTGTCACGCCGATGAGTGGTATTGTCATCGGCAGAACCAACTTGCCACTGGTGAATGAAGGCGATGCGCTTTACCATATTGCGCGCTTCGAAAATATTAAGGGGATCGAAGCGACCGTTGATAATTTTCATGAGGAGCACTCGCCAGATTTGATGCCATCGCCTCACACTGAGAGCCCTATCACTTAAGGGGTGCCAAGTTGTGGTGTGTCTATGTGCTTCCCCGTCAGCCCCGATTGCTATAATCAAAGCATTTTATATAATGGAACTTTTATAGTGACTGAGTCATCGTAAAGCGAGGTAAATCTGGATTCGGGTACCGTATCGGCAAGCACCCAGTCACGAGCGCGGAATAAAGATAATGAATAGTACCAATACAGGCTTACTCGCCGCCTACCGGCTCAAGGGCGATGGCGCAGGTCAGGCGGTCGACTGGCTCGCGGCGCAGCGTGAGCCTCAAGGGAAAGGCTTCCTCTGGCTCCATTTCGATTTAACGAACGCCGATAGTCAGCAGTGGCTTTACCAGCAGAGTGGTCTGGATGAGACCATTTGTGACGCGCTGCTGGCGGAAGAGACTCGCCCGCGAACGGTTGTCTTTCCCGATGGTCTGCTGGTTATCCTACGTGGCGTCAATATGAACCCCGGCGCTGACCCAGAGGATATGGTGTCGATTCGCTTGTGGATAGAAAAAGATCGCGTGATCAGTACGCGCCGCCGGCGTCTGCTTTCAGTAGACGCACTGAAAGCGGATATCGCCAGCAATCATGGGCCTGCTACGCCGGGAGAGTTGCTGATCATGTTGTGTCGACACCTGATGAGCCGAATGTCTTCTGTGATTACCGAGCTTGATGAGCGGGTGGATACCCTTGAAAGTGAGGGTCTGGATTCCAGCCGTTATCAGATACGCAATGAGCTGGGTGCGATCCGCCGTGAGATGATCAGTCTGCGTCGTTACCTTGCGCCGCAGCGTGAGGCGATGAACCGTCTGGTCAATGACCGCAACACTATATTGAGCGAGCAAAACAGAGAGCAGCTACGCGAATCCACAGACTATTTGGTTCGATATGTCGAAGACCTCGATGCGATGCGTGAGCGTGCCAGTCTGATTCAGGAAGAGCTGGTGAACCGTATGGCCGAACACATGAATCAACGCATGTATATTCTTTCACTGGTGGCGGGTATTTTTCTCCCGCTCGGTTTCGTAACGGGTATTCTGGGGATCAATGTTGGCGGCATTCCCGGCACTGAGGATACCCATGCCTTTGAATATGTGCTGGCGCTCTGCTTGCTGCTGGTCGGTGTGGGATATCTCATTTTCAAACGGCAGAAGTGGTTGTAATCACAAGGCCTAGTGTCTCATAGTATTGATCAGCGATGCTTGCTTTGATCTTCTAGTTGCTCCCGTTCATAATGCTTTTTTACGGTTGGTGATTGCATTCAGCACATTATCTGTGCACTATGCGGCGCGCGCAATATATCACTCAGGTAGGGCAATTCATAAACAGTGCCGTGCTTGGCCCCTCAAATTTCGAGGCTGAACATTGACAGACAGGTAGAGCAGATGACGCCAGTGACAAGTAACCCTGAAGAAAGTGCTGACTTCCATCGGCTTGATTACATCATCGGCCTGCTAAAGGCGGATGATGAAGCCACGCTTTGCCCCTATCTTGAGCAGTTACATGTCGCTGAACTGGCGACGCTGCTTGAATCGTTGCCTCCTGAATTACGACTTCAGTTATGGGAGCTGCTCCCCGCAGAGATAGAAGGCGAGACGCTGGTTTATCTCGGCGACGAGGTGCGCAGCAGCATTATCGATGCGATGGATCACTCTGAGGTAGTGGCTGCAACGGAAAGCATGGAGGTGGCAGACCTCGCGGATGTGATGGATGAGCTGCCTGAGGGGGTTGGCGAAGCGGTCCTTCAATCGCTGGATGCAGATCGTCGCCACCGTCTTGAAACGACCCTGACCTTTGCCGAAGGGAGCGCTGGGCGCCTGATGAGCAGTGATGTCATCAGCGTACGCAAAGATGTCACGCTATCGGTGGTTTTGCGTTACCTGCGTCGTCTCAAACCGCTGCCGCGTCACACCAATGCGCTAATGGTGATCGATGACTTTGGCTGTTATGTCGGCAAACTATCCATCGCCAGTGTGGTGACCGAGCCGCCAGAGGCGTTAGTGGCGGATGTGATGCAGGAGTCCAGTAGTGTAATTCAGTGTGATGCAACCGAGCATGATGTGGCGGTGCTGTTTGAACGGCGCGATCTGGTTTCGGTGGCTGTCGTCAATGAGTTGGGTGAACTGCTGGGGCGTATTACCATCGATGACGCCGTTGATATCATGTTAGCGGAGGCCGATAAGGCGCTGCTCGCCAGTGCCGGTTTGAACGAAGATGAAGATCTGTTTGCGCCGGTGATCCTCAGCGCCAAACGCCGTGCGCTATGGCTAGGCATCAACCTCATCACCGTCTTTATGGCGGCGTGGGTGATCGGTCGTTTTGAAGAGGCGCTGGACAAGATTGTCGCACTGGCGGTGCTGCTGCCGGTCGTGGCCAGCATGGGCGGGATTGCCGGTAGCCAGACCCTCACACTCACGATTCGTGGGTTGGCGTTAGGGCAGGTGAGTAGTGCCAACCTGCGCTGGCTGGGTAACAAAGAATTGATGGTCGGGCTGCTCAATGGCGTCGGCTGGTCAGTGGTCGTGGCGTTGGTGACCTACGCCTGGTTTCAGGATCTGGGCATCGCGCTGATTATCTCTGCCGCGATGATACTTAATCTGGTGGCTGCGGCATGTTCCGGCGTGTTGATTCCAGTGATACTGACGCGCATGGGGATTGATCCTGCACTTTCGGGCGCGGTCGTATTGACCACCGTCACCGATATTGTCGGTTTTCTAAGTTTCCTGGGCCTAGCAACCCTGTTTCTGCTGTGAACGTTGCGATGCGAATACAGTCCGGATAAGTAGGGTGACGTGGTGAGTTTTGTCGGACTCCAGTGGCGGGCCCCATTGGAGGATTAGGGATGATGGTCTATTCACCTCATTCGTTAGGGCGGCCTTCAATGAGCTTATTGATGATTAACGTGTACTCACGTTTACCGGTTTTGGTGTTGATCGTATATTCACGGTATTCATCCTGATCACGCACCACGACTCTGCATTTTCGCGCTTTATCTTCCCACTTCACACAATGTCGCCCTTGTTTATCGACAAACCACTCACCCTCTAAACGTTGATCACCACGTTTTTGCAGCGCCGAGCCATCCGGGGAAAAATAACTCTCAAAAGGGATATTGGGGCCGAGATGGATGCCCTGCACCGTATTCCCGGAGATTAATGAGAGTACCTCTTCTTCGCTTAGAATAGTCTCAGCATGTGCAATCTGACTGATGAAGATAAATAATATCGCAGTGATAGGGCGTTTAGCAGTCGCTAGCATGTTCTGTGCTCTTGTTTATTAAAAGTTATTGCAGTAATTGCCAGTATACATGTTGGTGCAGCATTGATTAGCAACAGATTAGATCGCGTAATATTAGTCAGGTGTGATTGAGTACAAAATTAAGCGTCCGCAGCTGTGTGGTAGTTTCGACAATAATTTAACGAGCAGCTATATCACTTTGTATTAATTTGGGTTTACAAATAATTATCCCTGTGGTGATCTATTTGACGATATAATTGCGCTGCAATTATGCTGGCCGAATAGCATCGAAAATTAAGGTATAAAATTGAATATGGGACAACTGAATATCTCCAGATTTAGGGGGCTGGGTAGTGTTGGCTTTCAATACATGACGGCCATATCGCCTACCTTAAGTCTCCATCAACCTTCTATATTTCGTTGCATCCCTCTATTTATGCTGATGATGTTGAGTGTATTGTTTTGTAACATTGGCATCGCGGCCAATGGCCAAAATGGCGTGCACGACATCACTGCATCACTCGATAGCGCGCGCGCAAAAAGTGTTGAAAGGCTTGATGTGATAAAGCAGCGCATCTCAGTATTAGACAAAGTCGAATCTCCTGAAAGCTTACAAAAAACCGAATTGACAGTGCTGACTCAGGCCGCGGATTTTTTACAGAAAAATATTGTGTCGATTGATCGTACGCTGGGTTATTTTCAACTCATTCAGGGCGCACCATTAAGGTTAAAGAGCATTGAAAAAGAGTTAGCAGAACCGCTTCCTGGTGGTGAGATCAAGATTGATGAAAAGTTGCCATTGCCGGCGCTTGAGGCGCAACTTGAGAATAGCCGCGCAATCCTTGAAAACGAGCGCAGGGCGCGCGCTGATGTGGAGGTTGAAACGACTCAGCGTAATGAACGGCAACAAAAGATTACTGAAGAATTAGCGGGCACACGTAAACGGTTAGATGAGCTCAAGATAACGATGGCGATGACAGTCGATGCTGGCGCTGACAAGTCGAACGAGAATAGAAAAACAGCATTACTAGCAGAAAAGACTTACCTCGAACAGCAGCTCCAGGAACTGGAGCAGGAGAACCGGAGCTATGATAACCGGCGAGAGTTGTTACGTGCGAGACGGCAACTGGTGGAACGAAGAGTACTGATTGCTGAACGTGAGTTTAATGCACTGGAGCAGGTCGTTAACCGCCTGCGCACGGAGGTCGCTGCGCAGGCGATACAGGTCGCGGATGCTGCGAGTCTTGCGGCGGCGAGCGCACATCCACTGGTGCGTACGATTGCGGATGAGAATCAGAAGTTTGCTGCCGAGCTGGCGAATATTTCAGTTTCAAGCACGCTGCTTAGTCAGGAGAAGCAGCAGCTCGATGAGGTCTTTACTAATACCCGTCGAGATTTTGAAGGGATTAAAGAGAAGATTGCGCAGATAGGTTTGACTGATGGTATTGGTCTCAAGTTACGCAGCGATCGCAGTCAGATGCCCGATGCCGAACGCTACACAGTCAGGATGAAAACGCATCACGATGAGATTAATCGGGTACAGCTACGGCGCATCGAACTTGAAGATCGTCTGCTGGAGCTGGTCGATTTGAAAAGGGAATCGCAGCGTCGTGTCAGTGCGTATCAGGAAGAGATGAGTGAAAGTGATCAGACTGCACTAGTCGCCGTAGTTCAGAGTGCGTTAGGCAAGCAAAAAGAGAGTTATCTCAATGAACTGATCAAGGCCTACGATACCTATTTTGAAAAGAACCTTTATCCCATTCTTGAAGGTGAGCGCGACCTTATTACATTGATTGGGGATTACCGTGAGTTTATCGACACGCGTATTCTCTGGATACAGAGCGCACGACACATCGAGTTTAATGACTTTCTGCGGCTGGGCTCCGCCACAAAATGGCTGCTTTCCCCTTTTGCCTGGGGACAGATTGTTGCCGGATTGGCTCGTGATCTGCGTGATAATCCTTTGGCGGTGATTCTGCCACTGTTTTTCATTGGAATTATGATGGCGATGCGACGTCGCTTGAAAGATAGACTTTCAGTGCTCGGGCGCTATGTCACCAAACTGAGTAAAGCCAAATTTAGTGATACGTTGTGGGCCGGTGGCGTCACCGTATTGATGACTATTCCATGGCCATTGTTGATCTATTTAATTGCATGGCGAGTGGGTCAGTTAAGTACCGATACCATTTTTGCGACGGCGTTGTCATCGGGCCTGTATGCGATGGGACATCTGCTATTAATCGGTCAGTTGTTAAGGCGTCTGTGTCGAAAAGAGGGACTGGGTGAGGCGCATTTTCGCTGGCGAAGTGAGAACCTGACATTAATCAGGAAGCAGTTAAACTGGTTTCTGCCGTTAGCACTTCCCCTTGTTTTTATTATTGCTGCGACACTTAATCAGCCGACGCAGACCCATCATGATTCGATGGGCCGTTTTGCTTTCTTTATACTGATGGGCTGCAGTATGTTAGTTGCATACCGCTTAATGCATCCTGCCAACGGCTTATTAAAACATCAGATTGAGAGAAATCCAGAGGGATGGTTGAACCGCCTGACCGGTACATGGTTTGCGATATTACTGTTGATACCCTTTGGCCTCACGCTTGCGGCGGCGATGGGGTATATGTATACCGCTGTTCAGCTTTCACTGTATCTCATGAGCACCCTTGGGCTATTGTTTGCGATTACAGTGGTAAGAGAGTTTCTGATTCGCTGGTTGAACATTGCACAACGGAAGCTGGCACTGGAGCAATGGCGTAAAAAATCACTTGCTCTGGCTGACAGCGTGCCCGCAACAAATGAAAAATCTTCAGCAGGAGAGGGCGCAGAGTCAACCACCACTGCAGAACCCGAACCAGCCATTGATGTCATTGCGATTAGTACACAGACGATGAAGCTGCTGAATAGTGCCTTCTGGTTTGCGATTGCGGTCGGTATGTTCTTTATCTGGGCCGAAATATTACCGGCATTAAATATCCTGGATCAGGTTGTATTGTGGACGAGTGACGCGGCCACTAGCCAGAATGGTAGTGATTTAATCACCCAGATGCCAACGACACTGACGGACCTGTTACTGGCGATCATTATTTTATTGATGACGTTTTTTGTCAGTGGCAATATTCCGGGGCTACTGGAAATCGCCATCCTGCAGCGCCTGCCTTTTACTCCGAGTGGCCGCTATGCGATCACCTCCATTGTGCGTTACATCCTTGTTATCGTCGGACTTGCGATGACTTTTAACGCGATGGGAATAGGCTGGTCAAAAGTGCAATGGCTGGCGGCTGCGATTACGCTGGGCCTCGGTTTTGGATTGCAGGAGATCTTTGCCAATTTTGTCTCCGGCTTGATTATTCTGTTTGAACGACCCGTGCGCGTGGGCGATGCAGTGACCATTGGTAATATTAGCGGTAAGGTCTCTCGCATTCAGATGCGCGCGACGATGATTACCGACTGGGATCGGAAAGAACTGATTATTCCGAATAAAGAGTTTGTCACCGGGCAGGTGATTAACTGGTCACTCACGGACACTATTTTACGTGTCATGATCCCTGTCGGCATCGCGTATGGCTCAGATACGCGCTTAGCCTATGACACTTTACTTGCCGTTGCAGCTGACCATCCCAATGTATTGAAAGACCCCGAGTCTACCGCAAGGTTTGTCCTGTTTGGTGAAAGCTCACTTGATTTTGAACTGCGGGTCTATATTCCACACCCCGACGTACTGCTCGAAACACGCCACGACATATTGATGGAGATTGACCGTCGTTTTCGGGAAGCCAAAATCGAAATCGCCTTTCCTCAGCGTGATATTCATATTCGGAATATGCCAGATAGCGCTACTTTGCTTGCTAATGCGGTGAAAAAAGATGATTTATTGTAGGTGTTTTTTTAGGCGGTACTTTGGATAAGTCCCGTGATCAATCTTTCTATGCCTGAAGTAATATCTGCTTGAGTAAGAGCACCATAGGCAATGCGAAAATAACAGTGGTTCTCTATGCCAAAGGTGTTGCCGGGTATTGCCGCAACGCGGTGTTGCTCGATCAGTAATTTCGTGAGCGCGATCATTTCATGTTGACCTTCTGACTTAATAAAAAAATAGAAGGCACCATGTGGAGTGGCGTAGTGGATCTTATCCTGCCGTGCAAGTTGTTCGATGATGGCACTGCGGACATTGGCAAGCCGTGCGATGTGTGTTGCACAGAAATCGCGCCCACATTTGAGTGCAGCCACCGCAGCGTGTTGTGAGATGATCGGCGGGCAGATCAGATTGGTATCCTGTATCTTTTTGAGCGCAGCAGTGAGGTGCGCCGGAAATAGCATGTAACCCACGCGCCAGCTCGCCATGCCGTAGGTCTTGGAGAGTGAAAAGAGCGAGATGGTGTGGTCTACGCTGTTGGTGATGGAGGCAGGGGAGAAGTGTTCTGCGTTGCCGTATACGAAGTATTCATACGCCTCATCATTAATGTGATAGATCGCTTTGTCACGGCACAGCTGATTGATTGCGGTGAGCATCTCGCGTGAATAGACGGCACCTGTTGGGTTATTGGGTGAAACCGTCACCACGGCACGGGTTCTGTCTGTAATCGCCGCTGCGATCGCATCGTACAGCGGCTGATGATGTTCATCGGTCGCAACAATGACCGGCGTAGCGTTCGCAATACGGATCGCCATCTCATGATTGAAGTAGTAGGGGCTGAGGATGATCACCTCATCACCGGGGTCGGTAATCGCTAGTATCGCCTGCAAAAATGCCATGTTGCTTCCAGCGGTGACAAAGCACTCGCGCTGGAGGGATGGGGCGATGTTATTTTCAGAGGCCAGTTTCTGTTCGATCACCGCCTTGAGTGCCGGGATACCATCTGCCAGTTTATAGCGGTGGTTGAGTGGGTCGTCAAAAAAGGCGTTCACGGCCGCTTTAACTGCGACTGGCGGTGGGTAATCGACAATCCCCTGGCCCAGGTTGATCGTGCCGGGGTTGTCTCTGATCAGTTCGCCCACGAACGGGATAATCGGGGCTTGTACCTCGGCCATGCGGGCTGTTGAATGGATAATGGCGCGCGCTATTTTTCCCTCAGTCATTATGGTGATGTGAGTTGGGGGTATTTATGATGACTGTCGTGTGTAATTCTGGCGCACGCGCATCTCTGCAAAGCCGTGTTTGATAATATTATGGTAGGCGTGCTGAGGATCACCTTCAACCGCTTCGCCAGTCTCAGTGACGATATGCTTACACCCAAGCGATTTTGCATCGTTGATGCGTGCGGCCATAATGGCAGATTGACTCCCTTTGCAGCGGTATTGTGGGGCGGTGGCACCCCAGTCGAGCCACGCAATCTCATCATGGACAAATGTGGCGCCAGTACCGACCATGGTCTGGCCGTCGAAACTGGCATACAGGTGCCAGCACGGATCATTGGCAAGTGCCGCGATGAGTGGTGCGGCGGCTTCGCTCATGTCGAATGCCTCGCAGGCAATGCGCGCAAATTCACCGGCATGTTCGCTGTTAATCTTTTCTACGCGTAGATCAGTGGCGATCTCATCTGGTGCAGCGTTATCACGGATAAAGCGCATCCAGCCTCGCGTGGCTATCAGTCCGGCATTAATCAGCTGTTGGCGGCTCGCCTGAGGTTGATCATCAATATAGAGGTGCAGGAAGTAATGCTTGATGCCTAATGCAGTGTAGGTGGCTGCAATCTTCTGTATTGTGCTAGGTTTGATCTCTTTGTTGGTGCAGAGTCCATGGGCGCGATTCAGCATGATGGCTGGGTCATGGGTGGCGGTGAGCAGTAGTGCATCATCGATCTGGATGACGCGTAATCCCAGTGCTTTTTTAGTGGCTGCAGGGCAGTTACTATAGAGGCTGCTGATCACTTCACGCTCTACCGCCTCACTACGTTGTTCAAGTTCCATGGTGTGATCGCCTGTTCCCAATAATTATTTGCCGCAGCAGCGTTTAAATTTTTTGTTACTGCCACAGGGGCAGGGGCTGTTTTGTGCGGATTGTGAAATTGTACCATCGACGTAGTACCAGCGCTGCTCTTCTTTAGTGAAGCGACTGATTTCATGAATGACCGCTGTTTTTCCCTCTGCTTTGTATCGCGCAATAAACTCGACGACCCCGTGCGAGTCACGCTCACTACCCGCTTCAATGCGACATATGTTGAGTCCAAGCCATTCGGCTATCGGCGGTTGCGTCAGGTCGAGCGTGGTTGGCCGTGTTGCTGGGTACCAGCTCTTTAGCAGGTAGTCGCTATGACTGCGTGTATAGGCGCTATAACGTGAGCGCATCAGTGTTTCTGCCGTTGGTGCCGAAATATTATTATCGATATATTGTCCGCAACAGGCGGCGTAGTGGTGTTGACTACCGCAGGGACAGTGATTGAATGTTGAAGAGGGCACCAACAGAATGTAGCGTGAAAGCAGTGTTGCCGTAAAGATATTCGGCGATGCGCAAGGCTCGGTCTGAACGCGCCTGAATTTCTTTGGGCAGACTCTTCTGCTGTTGTGTGGCTGGCCCGTGCTAAAATCCCCGCCATGATAAATTTTACCGATGTCGCACTGCGACGCGGCGGTCAACTGCTGTTTGAAAAGGTTTCTTTCACGATCCACCAGGGGCAACGGGTGGGTGTCACGGGCGTCAACGGCTGTGGCAAGTCGAGCCTGTTTGCGATGATCCGCGATCAACTGCATAGCGATGCCGGTGAACTGACCCTGCCGCCGGAACAGGTGATTGCACACGTGGCGCAGGAGACTCCGGCGCTCGACCGCGCGGCAATCGACTATGCAATCGATGGTGATGCCGAGCTGCGTGCCGTGGAAGTGCAGTTGGCTGAGGCTGAAGCGAAGGATGATGGCAATCGTCAGGCGCAGTTGTACGCAAGGCTTGAGGCGGTGGATGGCTATACCAGCCGCAGTCGTGCTGCGCGCCTGCTGCATGGGCTTGGTTTTACCACTGCGCAGGAGTCATCGCCGGTCAAAGACTTTTCCGGTGGCTGGCGCATGCGACTGAATCTGGCGCAGGCGCTGATGTGTCGTTCCGATATTCTACTGCTCGATGAACCGACCAATCACCTCGACCTCGATGCGGTGATGTGGTTACAGGCGTGGTTGACCCAGTACCAAGGGACCCTGTTATTGATCTCTCATGATCGTGATTTTCTCGACGATGTCACTACCCACATCGCGCATGTAGAGCAAGGCGGCATCGAGTTATATACCGGTAATTACAGCGCCTTTGAAAAACGCCGTGCCGAGCGCATGGCGCAGCAGCAGTCGGCTTATGTGAAGCAGCAGGAAGAGATCGCCCATATCCATAGTTTTGTAACACGCTTTAAGGCCAAAGCGAGTAAGGCGAAGCAAGCGCAGAGCCGCCTAAAAACACTGGAACGGATGGAGATGATCAGTGCGGCGCACATCGACTCGCCCTTTCACTTCACCTTTCTGGAGCCTGAAAAGCTACCGCATATGCTGTTACAGATGCGTGATGTTGAGATCGGTTATGGCGACAGGACAATCCTTTCTAATGTAAAGCTTGAACTGGCCAGTGGCGATCGCGTCGGCCTATTGGGCGCGAACGGTGCGGGCAAATCGACGTTGATTAAAGTGCTGGCCGACACGTTGGCGCCGGTGAGCGGTGATGTCACCAAGGCGCAAGACCTGCACATCGGTTATTTTGCGCAGCATCAGCTGGAACAGCTGCATCTCGATGAGAGCCCGCTGCAACATCTTTTGCGACTCGATCCGCGCGCCCGTGATCAGGTGTTGCGCGACTTCCTCGGTGGTTTTGCCTTCCACGGTGACAAGGTTACTGACCCGGTCGCACCCTTTTCGGGGGGCGAAAAGGCGCGGCTGGTATTGGCGATGCTGGTCTATCAACGCCCTAATCTGTTGTTACTTGATGAGCCCACAAACCATCTGGATCTGGAGATGCGTCACGCGCTGAGTGTTGCGTTGCAGGGCTTTGAAGGCGCGTTGGTGATGATCTCGCATGATCGCCACATGCTGCGAAGTGTGACGGATCGCTGGCTGTGGGTCGACGATGGATGTGTGACGCCATTTGATGGCGATCTTGAAAGCTACCGACAGCAGATGGTCGCGCGGCGTGAAATGGATGAAACAGAGGAGATGAGTACGACCGCTGAGGTCGGGCAGAACAGTCAGCTTACACGTAAAGTACGTCGACAACAGGATGCCGAACAGCGACGTGCACTGAAGCCATTACAGAATCGCTTGAAGAAGCTGGAACAGCGGATGGAGCAGCTTAATGCGCAGAAGGGAGAGGTCGAGCATGTATTGGCCGATGGTGCCATCTATGGCGATGAGGAAAAGGAGCGTTTGAAAGCGCTATTGGCGCAGCAGGTGGGTATCTCAACTGAGCTGGATGATGTCGAGGCGGAGTGGCTTGAGGTCTCGGAGTCGCTGGAAGCGTTAACGGAATGATTTTAGAAGTCGCCGGATGCGATATGTATAATGGCGTAATATGTAGCGTTTATTTATTAGAGTACGCAGAATTTAATCATTAGCACTATCACGATTGAGGCGCAGTTAAACGATGTCTGAGCAGGTCAATATTGAAGCAATCAACGCACTCAAACAGAAGTATGAGAGCATCATGGTGACCATCGGCATTTCACTCGGGATGGTGTTGATGTTATCTTTTTTTATGTACGCGCAATTTATTGATCGCATGCCGCCAATCTTCATTCAGATGTGGGTGGTGATCGTCGGCTTAGTGATTGCTGCGATGTTCTATATTAAACGGCTTTCATTTGCCTGGTTGAAGTTCCGCCATGGACGTCGTGCTGAGTTCCAGCGATTACTTGCAAATCTTAGTGCTGCTGATTTGGAGAAGGATGCGAAGGTTTTACTGGACGAGAAGTTTCCTTCTTAAATCGCTAGCGCCCAACGCGGCACCGATCTTATCCCTTTGCTCAACACTTGTTCGTGTTGTAGATAGTTAGGCATGTAACGTTCGACCAGCGCCCAGTAACGTGCTGAATGATTCATCTCTCTGGTGTGGCATAACTCATGAATAAAGAGATAGCGTACTGTCTGAGGCGGCATAAAAAGTAACGCGCGATTGAGGCTAATGGTGCCGCTTGATGAGCAACTTCCCCAGCGACTCTTTTGTGCGCGGATCACAGCGCGTTTGAATGTCAGTCCAGTCTCGTCACTCACTTCGCGTAACCACGGTACAAGTATTTCATCGGCGCGTCGATTTAACCAGCGCTGTAGCGCCTTTCTTGCTGCTTCATCATCCTGACTGTAGACCTTTAATGTACCTTCGATCTCTGCTACACGGGGGCGAATACCCTCAAGGTATTCCAGTTGCCACTGCTGTTGTGTGGCGGCGAAGTTGAGTGTGCCGGGCAGCAGCTCTTCGGGCGGGTAGAGCGCTGCCATCTGCTGCTGAGTCTGTTGAATCCACGTTTGATGTTGTGCCACAAAGGGCGCAACGTGTTTTGGGCTAACCCGTTTGGGCAGCACAACCTCGACTTCACCCAGCGGTGAAATCTTGAGCTGCATCCGTTTGGCGCGCTGGCTGATGCGGATTTGGTAAACAGGCAGGTCGTCTGATGTTGTTTCAGCATTACTCATAATGCACTATTGTCACCGAGACCGCAGCGGTGTCAACCAATAGTATGATTTTTGCTGTGTGATGCTTTTTATGCCACATGCTTGCGAGTGGCGGATGGTTTTCTGGGCGCTGAATGGGTTCCCACGCTGGCGCGCGGGAACCCGATTTATGGCTGGTGGGGTGAGGCTAACTTGCCGCCTGTTGTTTAGCTTCTTCAATCCCCTGGCTACGCAGGTACTCATCATAGGTGCCGTGGTAATCGACCAGGCCATCCGGTGTCAGTTCGATGATGCGCGTCGCCAGTGATGAGACGAATTCACGATCATGGCTGACGAAGAGCAGTGTGCCGGGATAGTTATCCAGCGCGAGGTTGAGTGCTTCGATTGACTCCATATCTAAATGGTTGGTTGGTTCATCCATTAGCATGATGTTTGGTTTTTGCTGCATTAGCTTGCCAAACAACATACGGCCCTGCTCTCCGCCAGAGATCACCTTGACTGATTTTTCGCTCTCATCTCTAGAGAAAAGTAGGCGGCCAAGTGTGCCTCGGATAGTCTGCTCGTCATCGCCTGGTTTTCCCCAGCGACTCATCCAGTCGAACAGGCTCATGTCCTGTTCGAAGTCATGGGCATGGTCCTGTGAAAAGTAACCGATGCTGGCATTTTCAGACCATTTGACGTTACCGTGGGTAGGTTCTAGGTCGCCCACAAGGCTACGTAGCAGGGTCGTTTTCCCGATACCGTTGGGGCCGATAACGGCGATGCGTTCACCTACTTCAATCATCATATTGAGGTGCTCGAACAGCGGTTTGTCATCAAATGACTTGGCGAGTTCGGTGACTTCCAGCGCCAGGCGATGTAGTTTCTTTTCCTGGTCAAAACGGATGAAAGGTGTAATGCGACTTGATGGCTTGATTTCATCAAGCTTGATTTTATCGATCTGCTTGGCACGAGAGGTGGCTTGCTTAGCCTTTGACGCATTGGCCGAAAAGCGGCTAACAAAGGTTTGCAGTTCTGCAATTTGGGCCTTCTTTTTGGCATTATCTGCATATTGTCTTTCACGCACCTGGGTCGCTGCGGTCATGTACTCATCGTAGTTGCCTGGATAGATACGCAGTTCACAAAAGTCGAGGTCGGCCATGTGGGTGCAGACACTGTTAAGAAAGTGGCGATCATGCGAGATGATGATCATGGTGCAGTTGCGTTGGTTAAGGATGTTTTCGAGCCAGCGAATGGTATTGATGTCGAGGTTATTGGTCGGCTCATCGAGTAGCAAGATGTCTGGGTTGGAAAACAGTGCCTGTGCCAGTAATACCCGCAGTTTCCAGCCGGGGGCGACGGCACTCATCAGGCCGCTGTGTTGCTCCAGTGGAATCTCAAGACCGAGCAGCAATTCGCCTGCACGGGATTCGGCGGTGTAGCCATCCATTTCACCAAACTCAACTTCGAGATCGGCAACCTTCATTCCTTCACCTTCGGACATTTCAGGGAGGCTATAGATGCGATCACGTTCCTGTTTAACTTTCCATAACTCAGCATGCCCCATGATGACAGTATCAATCACGCTATATTCTTCGAAGGCAAACTGATCCTGGCGCAGTTTACCAACACGATTATTGACATCAATCATGACATTGCCAGCACTCGGCTCCAGGTCGCCGCCGAGTATTTTCATCAGCGTTGATTTTCCGCAACCATTAGCACCAATCAGGCCGTAGCGGTTATTACCACTAAACTTGACGGAGATATCTTCAAAGAGCGGTTTCGCTCCAAATTGCATGGTGATATTAGCGGTTGTCAGCACGAGCGTAGTTCCTGATATTGATGTGTGTCGGTTATAAAAATTGTAATCAAGGATTAGCCACCAAAGAGTGAAGGCACTTCACGCGTCTTTTTATTAACCGTCTTGCGTTGCTCCGGACGGCGGGTTTCCTTCGGCTTATAGTGAATGCTATTGCCATTGACCTCGGAGCTGGTACGCGGTGGATCGACCTGAATGCCGAGGCCATCGCTCGCCTGGTAGATCTGAACGTTTTTGTCAGAAGGGCTGCTGACTCGACTTCTGCCGCTGTTATCGTTCTTGCCGCGTTGTGGTTGCTTACGTTGCGGTTGATTGCGTTGCTTCGGCGCAGCGTTACGTGGACGCGCCTGGGCCTGTGTTGATTGACGACGTCCCTGCTGTTTACCGCCGGTATTATTGCGACCGTTAGGGATTGCTTCAGCCTTAATACTCGGGTCTGGCGCAAAGCCTTCGATGATCTCTTTTGTGATTTCGCGGTTAATCAGTTTTTCAATGCCGCTGAGTAGTTTTAATTCATCCACGCAGACCAGTGAGACAGCCTCGCCTTCATTACCCGCACGCCCGGTACGTCCGATGCGATGAACGTAGTCTTCTGCGACGTTAGGGAGTTCGAAGTTAACCACATGTGGTAGCTGATCGATATCGAGTCCACGCGCCGCAATATCGGTCGCGACCATTACTCGGATATCGTTTGCCTTAAAAGACTTCAGTGCCTTGGTGCGTTGTGCCTGACTCTTGTTGCCGTGAATAGCGGTGGCAGTAATGCCGCTCTCTTCAAGCTGTTTGCTGAGGCGATTGGCGCTGTGTTTGGTGCGGGTGAAAACAAGCACCTGTTTCCATTCGCCGGCACTAATAATATGTGTCAGTAGCTCGCGCTTGCGGGCACGATCCACCGGATGAACCAGCTGTGTCACCGTTTCAGTGGCCGTATTCTGGCGCGCTACTTCAATCAGTGTTGGCTCGTGGAGCAGTTGTTGTGCCAGCCGTTTGATCTCATTGGAGTAGGTGGCAGAAAACAGCAGGTTCTGGCGTTTTGCAGGTAGCAGCGCCAAAATCTTTTTAATATCGTTGATGAAACCCATGTCGAGCATGCGGTCGGCTTCGTCTAGCACCAGGATTTCAACCTGAGACAGATCAACCGTTTTCTGGGTGGCGTGGTCGAGCAGACGGCCCGGGGTGGCGACGATGATGTCGACGCCCTGACGCAGTTTGTCGATCTGTGGTTTGATGTTCACACCGCCAAATACCACGGTTGATTTGAGTGACAGATGCTGGCCGTAATTTTGTGTGCTCTCAGCGACCTGAGCAGCAAGTTCGCGCGTGGGGGTTAAGATCAGTGCGCGTACAGGGCGCTTGCGTTTGCCTGTTGTCTCTGTGCTCGCTTCTGAAAGGCGTTGCAACATGGGCAGGGTAAACGCCGCTGTCTTGCCGGTGCCTGTCTGTGCGCCTGCAAGCATGTCGCCGCCTTTAAGTATGGCGGGGATAGCCTGGGCTTGAACGGGGGTAGGGGTGGTGTAACCTTGTGCTTCGATTGCACGAAGTAATTCAGCCTTAAGGCCGAGGGTATTAAACGACATCTATTAGTTTGCTCCTAAAGCGCGCCCACCAAAATTTTTATTCGGTGCGGTCTGAGGCGGGGTGATCTGATTATTCAGTTCGGTGTGCGCTGCGATTCAACTCGGTGAGTGGCCGCAGTGCTTCTTATTCTGTGTACTAGCATGTGTAGTAGATGGCGTATGACCACAAAGCGCCCAGAAGAAGTGACCGTATTATAACTGATGTAGGGCAATTACCGCAAATAAAATGTATAAACCAGATAGTTACTGTGGAAGTTTGAGGAAAGCGATATGGGCCGAAGCATAGTAAAGCGGGAAGGGGGGGGCTGGAATTGTGCTTCACGGGGTCGAAGAGAGGATAAATAATGAATTGTGCACTTAATTTTACTATAAGCAAAAATAATGCATTATTATATCTTCTATAGATAAATATAAATTTAATAGTGGGTGTGAATATGAGTAGGGTTTGCGCATTGTCGATAGCGTGCCAGACGCATGAATTATGCTTTTTTATGGCTGTATCAGTATGAAAATTATAATAAAAAAAGATGCGCACATGGGTTGCAAAAAGGAGGGGGAGCAGCCCCATGTGCGCTAGAAAGATGGCTTAATCCCTTTATGAGGGGGGGAGGGGATTAAACCAACGAGTGAAGTATGGTATATTTTTTATATAAACGATAATCAAAAAAAATTATACTATCCATCGACTAAATACAATAATACGGTAATGAATTATGATCAGAATTAGAAATGCAACTTTCCGCCAGCTGCAAGTCTTTGAAGCAATTGCAAGAAATAGTTCATTTACGGTGGCGGCAGAGGAGCTTCACCTCACTCAGCCGACGCTTTCAATGCAGGTTAAAAAGCTTACTGGGATTGTTGGAATGCCACTTTATAACCAGATTGGCAAGAAAATTTATTTAACAGAAGTGGGTGAAGAGCTACTTAAGACCTGTAAGTCGGTATTTGATAGCCTGGCAGATTTCCAGATGACGATCTCTGATATGCAGGGCATCAAGCAGGGGAACTTACGTATTGCAGGCGTCACGACCGCAGAATATTTTGCGCCGAGGATTTTGGGCTCTTTTTGTAAAAAATACCCTGGCATCAATGTAGCGCTTGAGGTGATCAATCGTGAGCGTGTGCTGGAGCGGTTGGAGCAGAACCTCGATGATATCTATATCGTCGGCCAGGCCCCAACGGGGGCTGAAATTCATCGCATCCCCTTTTTGGCCAACCCGGTGGTGGTGCTTGCGCCCCCTTCGCATCCGTTGGCTAACGAGCGAGACATCCCAGTAAAGGCGTTGGAGCAGGAGAACTTTATTATGCGTGAGCCAGGCTGCGGTACTTATGGCTCGATCAGTCGGCTACTTAAGAATCGCGATTTCTGCTTTAAAGGCAGCATGGAGTTGGGGAGTAATGAGGCAGTCAAGCAGGCGGTGATTGGTGGGCTGGGTATCTCGATGTTGTCTGTTTACGCATTGACGCATGAATTGCAGGCGGGTGAGCTGGTGGTGCTGGATGTGCAGGGCTTTCCGATTGAAGATCAGTGGTATCTCTGCTATCCGAAGGGTAAACAGCTGTCGATGGTCGCGCAGGTCTTTTTAGAATATATGTTGAATGAGGGGCGTGAGTTGACGCTGCAATCCTTGCCTATCCTCGACAAAAGAATTTAATCTAGACATGATGTCTAGAGCCGCTCCTTTTTTACTATTTTGGAGACCTTCCATGGATTCCATTTGTCGTGATATGAAACGCTGTGGAATAGCTCCATTAAGTAGGCATAGGTACGCACAAGGCGTAGATAGAAGCCGGTGTAAAAGGGAATGAGAGGCAAAAAAAGCAGTAAAATGTAGTCTTTTCGTAAAAAAGTATTATTTAGCAAGGCGATGGCGATAAAGAACTGCAGGGTATTAGCTGTAAGATAAAGAATGTAGTTGAGAATAAAGACGATCACGAGTACATCAGGGCTGAAAATTATCAGTTGGATGATATAGAGCCACCACTTGATATCTAGCACGATATTGAAGAAAATATTTTCAGCAGATGCTATGAAGTTTGTGAATGAAAAACTTTTTGACGGGAGCAGAATGTCACGGTGTTTGCGTAGGCGGAAGCGAATTATTGATCGATCCCAGCGATAGCGTTGACGTGCCAGTTTAGTGAAGGTGTTTGGTGCGTGGGTGTAGCAGACCGCCATTGGTTCATGCACAACGCGAAAGCCGAGTTTGCGAATTTTGAGTGTGATGTCGCCATCGAGCCCCGGGCCGACATCCCAACCGCGAAGACGTAATAATATATCGCGCCGAAAGGCGCCGTGGGCACCAGCAATGATGCGTAGAATGCCTAGTTCCGAAGCGACCGTTCGTCCTGTTGAAAGCGATTTCATATATTCAATTGACTGCAGTCGAGTAGCGATACTCTGCTCGGCATTAGCAATACGTACGTCGCCACCGACGGCGCCAACCCGTTCATCAAGATAGAATGGCAGTAGGATCGTCTCAATCGCATCCGGTGCTAGATGTGAATCAGCATCAATATGAATAACGTATTTGCCGCGGGAATAAGTGAGTGCAGTATTTGCTGCGGAGGCTTTGCCGCCACGCACGTCGTTACGGATAAAGAGATCGATTAGTCCTTCCTGTTCGAGTGCTCTACAGATATTGGGTGTCTGGTCATCGGAGCCATCATCTACTACGATCAATTCAAAGTGCTTATATGATTGATAATCCAGTGAATGTACTAGTGAAGGGATGTGTTTACCCTCATTTTTTCCCGGTACGATAACCGAAACCAGAGGCCTTTCTTTGTAGAGTTTTTTTCTGGCATTTTTGTATTTCCAGCAATATCGAAAACGTTTGGGAATATAGCTGAGAAGAACAATGAAATCGAGAAGCAGGTAGCGTGTCATATCGAGCAGAAAGAAAGGCCAGAAATAGGCCAGTACCTGTAACGTATCGAGTTCCGAAATAAAGGTGAGAATGTCTTCAATCAGCATGTTTTTCTTGAAATTCTTCCAATGTGACATCAAGGTCGATATCTGGTTTAATATTCAGAATCTCGAACGAAATTCGTGGTGTGAAGTTGAGATTGCTTCCGAGTAATTCAGTGATGCGCTCGCGTAGACGCTCAACTGCAAGCTCTGCATGGTCTGGGGATGTCTCGTTCATGATGACAAAGAAGGTGCTTTCATTAAGTGCTGTGATTACATCGGAGGTACGAAGTGTGGTCTGGAATATGACACTGAGTTCCTCGAAGATTTCTTTTGCACGATGCCCCATACGAATGTAGATGTCACTTATATTGACTAAGTGAATAAGAATTAGTGTGCTGGTTGAGACCTGGTAGCGATGAATGCGTGAGCTTTCGATGGCGAAAAATTCTTTGAATGTGGCAATTGGTGTGAGATGAAGTTTGCTCTCCATAATGCGTGTAAAAAGGGTATCCAGCCCAAAAATAGCAGTATTCTCGCCAATCGCGGTAATGTTGTATGAGTAAATCGTACGAAGGATTAGGTTCTCTGGTTCAGATGTGCGCCCACAGCTGTAGCATGTGGTATTGATGTTAGGCTCCTGAAAGGTGTGTGTACAGTGGTTGCAGTTAAAGATGATTGATGGTTTGTCATAGTCGACCCCGATATGTTGCAAGACTTTTTCGCACTTTGGACAAATTAATCGCCCTCCCTGACGAAAATCAGCAAGCTCCCCCGTATAAGCACATTTGAAGTGATGTACTATTTCATCGTTACGAATATCTTCCGAGTTACATTGAGGGCAAGTCTCCTTGAAGTTAAGAAAAGCACTATCACAATGGCCGCAAAAATGAGCCTTACTGACAAAGTTACTGGTGAGTAACTTCTGATTCAGCAGAAAGTTGAGTGTTTCGAAGACGCTGGTGTCCTCTGTTGAGAACAGTGGCACGAGTATTGGATAAACATAACCGGAGATTGTGTGGGTAGTGGTGAACGGTGTGATCTCACGTTCTTCGCTGGCAATTAGACGTAGCATGCGCAATGCAATATTGGTGTCTTTTAGTGCCTTAGTTTGCTCGAGTTTTTCGATCCACAAATTAATGGGCTCTAGCTTTGAAGACCAGTCATCCAGTAACTGTTGACTCAAATTGTCATTTCTTATGTGGCCGTTAGCGGCATGATAGATCTCGTTTGACAGGGTAGCATTGTCGATTAGGTATACGATAGGGCGCAGATAAATGCCAACACGTAGATCCCTGCGTATTCTACAAACTGCATCCCACCCAGCTTTTGGATCGGCCATGTTAATCAGCCAGAATGAGAGATCATGAGTGTCGAAGCTTTCAATTGCATTGGGATGGATGCAGTGGATCAGGGTGGTTCTTAGCGGTACACCTGCTGTCGAAATCAGACATGGTTGTTTCATTTTTTCCCTCTCACGCTGATGCTCATCAGGTCATTATCCAACCAGCGTTGTCGGCTAGTCTCATCAACTGGCACGAGGCGAACCCAGACACTGTAGTTTTCAGAAGCCATACTAAAAAGTCGTTTTTTATCTTCAAAAGTGGGTGAGAAAATATCACTAATGGTACCTTGGGTACTCCAGCCATCGCTGAGTTCTACGTCAAGTACATCGCCTCGTTTGAAATAATGCTGGGACTGTTTATCGAATTTCGCGTTAACATATACCGTGGCGTTTTTACCTGAAAGAATGGCAATCGTATCGCCTTTGTTGATAAATTCGTTGCCACGTTGTTGCAGCATGAAAACCATGGCATCAAAGGGGGCTGTGATTATCTGCTGACCGCAGGATGCCGGTGTGTGGGTTTGTAAATTGATTTCCGCGTTGCGGAGTTGACGATTCTTAATATCGACCTCGCTTTTAAGCAGTGCGATTGCTTGGGTTTGTTTTAGTCGTTCTCTGTCGACTAAAGTACTACTTAGAGACTTACTATTATTGATTTCGAGCGCACGCCTGATGATATCTGCACTGTCTACTTTTTTTGGTTTCGGCAGGCCATTACGTAGTAGCCTGAGATGTGATTCCTTGAGGGCAATGTCGTAACGTAATTTTTCAATGTTTTTACTGTCCTGAACGCCGCACTCTTGATTGGTTTTGATGGTGGCGATTGAATCGCCACGCTGAAGTAACTGCCGGGCTTCAACGTGTAAGGTCTTGATAATGCCGCTATGGCTGGAACTGATGTGAGTTTTGTCGGCCTCAATACGCCCACTGCCAAAAAAGTGGGTATTGTAGTCATATGTGAAATAGACAATAAAACCGAGAATGAATAGAATCACTGAAAAATAGGCCCATTGGGTATATTTCTGGCGTGGCTGTGGTGGTGGTGTGCCTTCAGGTAGCGAGGTGAGATAATTCTTGCGGTTTTTGATCTTCACTGCGGCATTCCTGTCTGCTGCAAAAAAGTTTTGTATTGATGAATGGCAAAATTCTGGATCCCGGTTTGGATTGTAATATATTCGATGGTCTGCTCCATTTGCCACTCATCACTGAAGTCATCCGTACGCAATGCTATAACTATCTGTTCTCTCGGTATGGCCTCTAATAATGGCTGCAGGCGTCTGATGATGTGCTCCTTACTAGGGTTTTCGTAGGCCATAATATAAATCCTGTTGGCTAATGTGGCAATTTCACGATAGATTGTCTGGTCCCAGTGAAGAGGTACTGCAAGGCTAAGTTGTAGTCCATTAAGCTGCTTGTTTACTTGTCGAATCAGGCTGACATAGTCGGCCATGTAGGTAGCGCGGTTCTCTTTGTAGCCGCTAAGAATATGGGGTTCGATATCTAGGTGAATGCCGCCGTGGCGTTCTGCTTCAGATACGATTATTGAGATTGCTTGTGCGTGGTTCTGTTTGAATGTCCAGCGGTGATTTCCCAGCACTGGAATGACTTGAACCCCCACCGCTGCTGACGCTTCGATGAAGCTATCTAGTTTGTTTTTGTCACTCTTGCTACTGGCTGAGACCAGTGCAGTTTTGATGCCTTTAATATTTAGTAGCTCCAGGATTTGTTGGTCTGGTGTGTTGTTGAATGTATCAGACCATAGGTAGATGCTGCGCTGTCCATTGCGGCCACGAAAATGATTATGTTCAACTGGTAAACGTTTTATGAATGCAGGATTGAAGTTGATCTCTGCGGCACTAAAGAGATTGTTGATACGTTGATAGAGTATCTCCTTTGCTCGCGCCATTTCAATGCTAGCTGAAAATAACGAACGTACTTGGGTTGCTGCGACGGCTAGCGGGACATAGTCGCCCATTTTATATTGTAGCAGTGTACGCCGTACACGCTCCTGAGATCGTGCAACGCGATATGCCTGTCGGGTGCTGCGTTGAATCTGCTCCCTGACTTCTATGTATGCCTGTTGGGTCAGATTAATGCGCTCCCATTGATTGAGAGTGTCATAGGCCTCTAGTTCCTGCTCCTTTAATTCATGCAAGTTGTTCTGATGGTTTTTCTCGAGTGGCATCCGAAAGCGGACTCCGAACGCAGCGGCATCATTATTGTTAGGATGATTACTGACATCGAATTCCTTGCGTACAAACAGCCGTAACCTGTTTTGATAAAGCTGTTTTGTTCTATTCTCCATTAGTGACTTTTTAAGCATGGTAATTTCACGTTTTTGAGTATTTTGTCTGATGGCCGTGAGGATGCCGTTCAGGTCAAGGTCAATAAGGGGTGGGTTGATTAATTGCGTTGAATTTTGTTCAAAGTCGGGAGCGCTGAGGAGAAATATCAGCTCATCTCTCACCTGATGAAGATCCTCTTCTGATACTAGGTAATCATCAAGATGACTCCACCCCTTAAAATAAGCACGTCGCTCGATGGCATATACTGGTTTCATTAGATGATGTTTTATATCGAGCAGTTCTGTCAACAGCCCAGAGAACTGCTTGGTGATATTGTATGTGCGGCAACGCGCACGATTTCTCTGGTTGTTTAGCTGACCACTTTTCTCTTTGATCCTCGCCTGTTGGCGTAGTTGTTTTGCTTTATGGCGGTGTTCCAGGTAGCCGTTCCTTAACAGGTCCCATGAAAGTTCTGCGTAGGCACTGGCATCACCGACATTGCTCTCGATATCGCCGGAGGTATAGGCGCTACGAAACTCTAGACCTTTTTTTGAACGCGAAGCACCGGCTTCAGCATATAGTACTTCTGCTTGTAGCTGCTCAATATTTGGCAGGTTACAATCTGTAATGAGCAGGCGATTGATATTTTCAATCTGCTGATCGCTTTGAACTGTCTGCTGATACCTAGACTCAAGCTGAATAAGTAGTTGCCACAAGTGTTGTGCTTCGGTGATAGTGCTGAGTGGCGAGGAAAATTGTGCTTTGTTTTCGGCAAGTACAGTAGGGGTAGTATGAAAAAGGGCAACGCCCATAACAATGCTAATAGCGGTTACAGCTTGAATCTGCCTCAACATCTGTTATTTCCTTAACCTCTTGTTTGCTTCTATTTCATGATTTCATGGGAAAGTGCGGTATGATGCTAGGGGGTAATTAAAAAATTTAATAATCAACGCTTTATGATGTTTTGTTACAGTGAAGTGATATGGCGCTGTATTACTATATATAAGGTATCCACTACCTTCACTGAAAGTAATAGTACCAAAATATGAGAAGTGAGGGAAATAAAAACAGGTGAATAGAGGGTTATATTCCCAGTTCAGCAAAGAAGTCCTTACCCTTGTCGTCAATCACAATGAACGCGGGAAAGTTTTCAACTTCGATACGGTGTACTGCTTCCATGCCGAGTTCTGCATAGTCGATCACTTCGACTTTGCGAATACACTCCTGTGCCAGGCGTGCCGCGGCCCCTCCGATCGATCCAAGATAAAAGCCGCCGTGCTTTTTGCAGGACTCGGTCACTGCGCGGCTACGATTGCCTTTGGCCAGCATCACCAGTGAAGCGCCGTGTTGTTGGAATGCGGCCACGTAACTATCCATGCGGCCTGCTGTGGTTGGCCCAAACGAGCCCGATGCGTAGCCGTCAGGCGTCTTGGCCGGCCCGGCGTAGTAGATAATATGATCTTTAAAATAATCGGGAATCGCTTCGCCGCTATCGAGGCGCGCTTTTATTTTCGCATGAGCGATATCGCGCGCCACGATAATAGCGCCGCTGAGCGCGAGGCGGGTTCTGATTGGGTATTGCGATAATGTTGCACGGATCTGTTCCATCGGCTGGTTGAGATCAATATGGACCACTTCATCAGACAGTGATTCATCCGTGATAGTCGGTAGAAAGCGCGCAGGATCACGTTCTAACTGTTCCAGCCATACGCCGTCGTGGTCGATACGGCCGAGAATATTGCGGTCTGCCGAACAGGAAACACCAATGCCTACCGGGCACGAGGCACCATGACGCGGCAGGCGTATTACGCGCACATCGTGGGCAAAATACTGCCCGCCAAACTGCGCGCCGATGCCGAGGTCGCGGGTCAGTTTAAGCACCTGTTGTTCCAGTTCAGTGTCGCGAAACGCCTGGCCATACTCATTCCCTTTATTGGGCAGGGTGTCGAGATAATGGGCCGAGGCGAGTTTGACTACTTTCAGGTTGGCTTCGGCGGAGGTGCCGCCGACGACAATGGCGAGGTGGTACGGCGGGCAGGCGGAGGTGCCGAGCATCTTTAATTTCTCGCCGAGAAAGGCGTTAAGGCTTGCTGGATTGAGCAATGCTCTTGTTTCCTGAAACAGGAAGGTCTTATTGGCTGAACCGCCGCCCTTGGTGATCACTAAAAACTTGTAGTTCCCCCCTTCAACGGCATCGATATCGATCTGCGCCGGCAGGTTAGTGCCGGTGTTTTTTTCGTCGAAGAATGTGAGCGGCGCCATCTGTGAATAGCGCAGGTTACCATTTTGATAAGCACGATAAACGCCGCGTGAAATCGCTTCGCGGTCATTGCTCTCGGTCCAGACCTGTTGACCTTTTTTCCCGATGATGATGGCGGTGCCGGTGTCCTGACAGCCGGGCAATACCATGCCGACAGAGATGTTTGCGTTACGCAGTAGCTCCATGGCCACGAATTTGTCATTTTTCGATGCGTTTTTATCATCGAGTATATCGCGTAGTTGTTGCAGGTGACTGCTGCGATAGAGATGCGAGATGTCGTGAATCGCACTTGAGGTGAGCAGCGTGAGTGCTTCTTTATCTATCTTGAGTATTGGCTGATTTTCGAAGGTCCCTGTCGAGACAAAATCACTGGAGAGCAGGCGATATTCAGTACTGTCTTTGCCCAGCGGGAGTGGATCTGTGTAGTGAAACTCATTCATAGCGCATCATAGCCTCGCGAATCCAGTGGGGTAAAGGTTGCGTCGTTAGTTAACCGTATCATCATGGCGTCCCATTTCACAGAGTCTGCTGGCAGTTCGTTTGAAACTATTGGTGTGGTGTATGCCACAGTAGAGATCCTGCGGAGGCGCGGCCGCCGTTGTGATCAATTCTACTCTGCGATCATAGAGGGCGTCGATCAAATGGATAAAGCGTATCGCGGGGTTGTCCAGGGCCTCGTTCAGGCGAGGAATGTGAGTGAGCATAACCCGCTGGTAGCGTGTGGCGATCTCAAGGTAGTCACCCGCCGCACGCGGTGTCTCACAGAGCGCGTCAAAATCAAACCAGATAAGATCCTGATCTTCAGCCACCAGTGTAATCTCTCGTCCATTGATGCGCAGTGCGACCGCTTTTTTTTCAAAGGGTTTTCCGGTTAGCTGCTGAAACTGCTGGGCCATCAGCGCAGGGGCCTCATCTTTCGTGCAGAGTTGGTAGTGTCGGAGTGAAGGTTCCCCGCTAGATTGCAGTCGAAAATCTTCTCCTCGGTGCATTTTAACCAGTCGCGTCTGCGCCTTGATTAATGCAATCGCAGGCAAAAAGCGCTCGCGCTGGAGTCCGTTACGGTAGAGATCATCGGGGCGGCTATTGGAGGTGGTGACCAGTATCACATGGTGGGCAAAGAGCGCCTCTAGCAAGCCCGCCAGCAGCATTGCGTCGCCAATATCGGCAACATAAAATTCATCCAGGCAGAGCACCCTTGTATTCGCTGCGATGCGCTGCGCAATCACAGCCAGCGGTTCGCTTTGATGGGTGATCTGTGCGAGTTCAGTATGAATGTTCTGCATGAAGTGGTGGAAATGGAGGCGCTGTTTCTGCTGGATAGGCAGGTGATGATAGAAGAGGTCCATTAAGAAGGTTTTACCGCGCCCGGGGCCGCCGCAGAGATAGAGTCCGAGCGGGGTGGCGGCGGGCCGTATCAGAAGTCTGCTGAACAGGCCGGGCGCAGTTACGGGGGTGAGCAGTTCGTCGTAGAGGCGTTGAAAATGATCAATCGCCGCAGCCTGCTCAGGGTCGTGGTGATAGCCCTGCGCTGAAATAGTCGTGTGATAGTGCTGTTTGATACTCACAATGTAACGTAGCGGCTATACATAGTAGTAGCGTAAGGCTACCGGCCCGCCTTTTGTTTTGATTTTCGCTTGATCATAAAATAAAGCACAAATATGCCAGCGACACTGAGTGCCGCGGCCACTCCAATGATCGACAAGATGGTCAGCATGTTTTCTCTTAGCCAGTCGTTGCCCATTTTTCTCTCTCTATGTCAGTTTGTTGATTATAGGTTTGTCGGTCTGTGTGCCGGGAGTGTGGCTGCGTGTGGTGTTATAGCTTCAGCCCAAGGGTAATGCCACCTGAGATATACCACTTGCCATCGACGCGCCGCAGGTTGATGGTCTCACGCAGTTTGGTCGATCTGCCGGACGGGCTAAGTTGATATTCAATCATATGAGTGACCCGCGCACTGTTCATCGCAATCGTCGGCGGTGCCTTTTGATAGATGAACGTGATCTGCTCATCGCTGGAAAAAAGCCGTTCGATATCGTCAATAAGATTTTCATATGGCACGCCACTGGTGGAATAGTCGGGTAGCAGAATGGTTTTATAAAGCGCGATGTCTTTAGTGTCGATGGCCTGTTTGCGTATCGCGAGGATTTTATCAACCCCGGCGATCGACTCCTCAACCGGTACCTCAACATCACAGCCGCTTAACAAGGCAAGAGCCATGAGCGCGCAGAAAAAATGGGTGAAGCGATTGTGTGTTGTTCTATTTGGATTGTAACTGCGCTGCATGCTATCGGTTCCTGTGCTTTTCATGGGTCGAGTATAACTTGATTGGTGCGCTGCTATTTACTGTTATTTATCGGGCTCAAGAAACAGCGCCGGGTCGACCCGCGCATCATTGAGGCTCACCCCCCAGTGGAGATGCGGGCCGGTGACACGACCGGTTTCACCCACCGTGCCAATGACATCGCCGCGCGTTAATTGATCGCCGACTTTGACGCGAATGCTGTCGAGGTGGATGTACATTGTGACCAACCCCTGGCCGTGATCGATGAAGACCGAGTTGCCATTAAAGAAGTAATTACCGGTGTTGGTGACGATACCGCCGGCTGGGGTAATGATCGGTGTGCCGGTTGTCGCCGCGATATCCATGCCGCTGTGGGGCCGGCGTGGCTGGCCATTAAAGATGCGGCGTAGGCCAAAAGAGCTACTGCGGCGGCCTTCAACGGGGGCGATAAAGGTGAGATGGCTGACCGGTCTATCCGCCCAGTGCTCGAGCGCAGCGGTAATCAGTTTTTTCTCTTTGATAATGCGTTCCATATCTTTCGCATTGGGGTTGACCTTACGCTTGTTGGTGATCGTCAGGTGCTGTGTTTTATAGGCCTTATCGGTCACCGTGAAGTCATGCGTGATGGTCTGACCAGAGGCGCTCTGTTGTTCGATCTGTTGCGCGCCAATTTTAGCAGTGAGGGGAATGCCAATCACGGCGAGCCAGCGTTGATCTTGTTTGACTACCATCACCGGCTTATTGTGGTAGTGAACGCGAGGCGTCTCGCCGCTGCTCTCTGGCGCAAGTTCTATGATCACCACGCCGCCGGGTACGGCAGACTGCTGGGGTAAGGTCAGCGCATGCGCGACACCTTGCGCGGACAGTAATAGTAATGCCACCAGCGCGGTGAAAGATCGCAGCCGTTGCGTTGCGTTACGGCCCTTTATATAAGGGAAATAAGGGTTATTTCGCTGTTTTTTGATCACTGATGGTTTCCCTGACATCGCACACCAGTCTCCCCTGTGCGAGTTGTGTTTCGACGGTATCGCCAATGTTGATACCCTTTATATCGCGCAACAGACGCCCATCTTGATGGTCGCGGGTGATCGAAAAACCGCGGCCCAATGTGGCCAGCGGGCTGACCGCGTCGAGCGCGCGTCCTATCCCCTGAAACTGTTGCTGACGCTGTTGCAGTAACTGCTGCATGGCGCGTTGCAGGCGTGAGCTGAGCTGTTGTTGTGTCGTCAGTAACGGCTGGATCTGTCGCTGCGGGTTGTGTTGCTGAATTTTGGTCGACAGATGACTCAGTTCACTGCGACGCTGTTGTAACTGTTGTCGAATACTGCGACGCAATCGCTGATCGAGCTCATCGAGGCGCTGGTTTTGTTGCCGTAACTGCTGTCCGGGGTGTTGCTGTTGCAGCCGTTGGCTGAGCCAGCTGAGCTGTTGCTGTTGCTGGCTTAGGCGTGACTGCATCACGGTTTGCAGGCGCGCCTGATACTTTGCAAAACGTTGCTGCCATTCAATGCCATCGGGACTCACCAGTTCGGCAGCGCCGGAGGGGGTCGGGGCGCGTAGGTCGGCAACGAAATCGGCAATGGTCACGTCGACCTCATGGCCGACGCCGCAGACGATCGGAATAGGACACTGGTGGATCGCGCGCGCCACCTTCTCATCGTTGAAGGCCCACAGGTCTTCGAGTGAACCGCCACCACGGGCGACGATCAATACATCGCACTCGTTGCGCTGCATGGCTGTTTTGAGGGCGGCGACGATCTCCGGTACCGCGCCATCCCCCTGCACCGCGACCGGATAGATCACCACTGGGATCGCCGGGAAGCGGCGCTGCAGGATCTGTAAAATATCGCGTATCGCCGCACCGCTGGGTGAGGTGATCACGCCGATCTGTTTCGGCAGTGTCGGCAGCGGTTTTTTATGCGCCTCATCGAAGAGCCCTTCCGCGTCGAGGCGCTGTTTGAGCTGCTCGAAGGCGCGCCGCAGTGCGCCGTCGCCTGCCTCTTCCATGTGTTCGACGATCATTTGATAGTCGCCACGCGCCTCATAGAGGCTCAGCTGGGCGCGCACCAGTACCTGATCGCCATTTTCCGGCTGGAAGCGCAGGCGGGCGTTTTTGCCGCGGAACATCGCACAGCGGATCTGCGCCGAGGGGTCTTTGAGGGTGAAATACCAGTGGCCGGAAGCGGGGCGGGCGAGGTTCGAGATCTCCGCCTCGACCCACACCAGCGGAAAATTGCCTTCCAGCAGGCCACGCACCTCGCGGTTGAGGCGCGATACGCTGAAAATCTCGCGCTCAGGCCGTGTGCGCTGCGGCTGCGTACGCTCGGGTGGGCTGTAGAAGTCTCGGGGTTCGCTCATAAAGCGCATGATAACATCTTGAACAAAATAGAAAATCCAGCGCGTTATTAAATTGCAATGTGCGATATTGGCAGTTTACCGCAGGGTCCGCACTCTCTATAATACCCGGCTAGTTTTTGACAGGGGTTACTATATGCGAATTGCTCAGGAAGCATTCACTTTCGACGATGTACTGTTGCTGCCGGATCACTCCACAGTGCTGCCGCGAGAGGTCGATCTCAAGACCCAGCTCACGCGCGACATTACACTCAATATTCCGCTGGTCTCCTCGGCGATGGATACCGTCACTGAGTCGCGGCTCGCGATTGCGCTGGCGCAGGAAGGCGGCATCGGCATCATTCACAAAAATATGACCGCCGAGCAGCAGGCCAACGAAGTGCGCGCGGTCAAGAAATATGAGAGTGGCGTGATCAAAGACCCGATCACCGTCGCGCCCAATGTCACGATTCGTGAGGTGATGGAGATCACCCGCTCCAACAACATCTCCGGCGTGCCGGTGGTCGATGGTGAAGCACTGGTGGGCATTGTCACCAGCCGTGACCTCCGTTTCGAGACAAAATTTGATAACCCGGTCTCCAGCATTATGACACCCAAGCCGCGTTTAGTGACGGTGAAAGAGGGCGCTGAAAAGGATGAGATCGTCTCACTGCTGCACAAACATCGCATCGAAAAGGTGCTGGTGGTTAACGACAGTTTCCACCTGCGCGGGCTGATTACCGTCAAGGATATCCAGAAATCGACCGACTTCCCCAACGCCTGTAAAGATAGTATCGGCCATCTACGTGTCGGCGCCGCGGTGGGCACCGAAGCGGATGGACGTATTGAAGAACTGGTTAATGCTGGGGTCGATGTGTTGATCGTCGATACCGCGCACGGCCATTCACAGAAGGTGCTGGATCGTGTTCGCTGGGTCAAACAGAACTACCCGGATCTGCAACTGATCGGCGGCAACGTCGGCACTGGTGAAGCTGCAAAGGCGCTGGCCGATGCAGGCGCGGATGGCGTCAAGGTCGGTATCGGGCCGGGTTCGATCTGTACCACGCGTATCGTCACCGGCGTCGGTGTGCCGCAGGTCACCGCCATCGCCAATGTCGCCAACGCCCTCAAAGGCACCGGCGTGCCGTTGATTGCAGACGGCGGCGTACGCTTCTCCGGCGACATCGCCAAAGCAGTGGTAGCGGGCGCACATGCGATCATGATCGGCAGCATGTTTGCCGGTACCGAAGAGTCTCCCGGTGAAGTCGAGCTTTTTCAGGGCCGTTCCTATAAATCTTATCGTGGCATGGGTTCGCTCGGTGCGATGAGTGCCGCGCACGGCTCCAGTGACCGCTATTTTCAGGAAGAGAACCAGATCGAAAAACTGGTGCCGGAAGGGATCGAAGGACGCGTCGCCTATAAGGGCAGCATGGTGGCGATTGTCCATCAGCTCCTCGGCGGTCTGCGCGCTAGCATGGGGTATACCGGTTGTGCCAACATCGATGAGATGCGCACCAAGCCCCGTTTTGTACGCGTGACGGGTGCCGGCATGAAAGAGAGCCATGTGCATGACGTGACGATTACCAAAGAAGCACCGAACTATCGCATCGATTAGAAATCATGATCTGATCCTGAATTCATTTTTTATCACTTTAAAATAAGATAAGACTACTGTGACAGACCATAACATCCATGCCGACCGCATCCTGATCCTCGATTTTGGTTCACAATATAGCCAGCTGATTGCACGCCGCGTGCGCGAGGCGGGTGTTTACTGCGAACTGCATGCGTGGGATATGGCTGATGCGGCGGTGCGCGCCTTCAAGCCTAAAGGGATTATCCTCTCTGGCGGGCCGGAGTCGGTGACCCGCGGCGATGCAGCCCCGCGTGCCCCGGAGGTAGTGTTTCAGTTAAATGTGCCGGTGCTCGGTATCTGCTACGGCATGCAGACGATGGCGGCGCAGTTGGGTGGTGAAGTGGAAGGTGCCGACCATCACGAATACGGCCATGCGCAGGTACGCGCGCGCGGTCATTCGCAATTGTTGCTCGATATCGAAGATCACACCACGGTGGAAGGGTACGGCATTCTTGATGTGTGGATGAGCCATGGCGATCGTGTGAACAAGCTGCCGGAAGGGTTTAAGCTGATTGCCAGTACTGATAGCGCACCGATCGCCGGTATCGCCGATGAGTCGCGGGGCTTTTATGGTTTGCAGTTTCATCCGGAAGTGACTCACACCCGTCAGGGCAAGCGTATTATCGATCGTTTTATCCACTTTATCTGCGGTTGCGAACAGTTATGGACGGCTGAAAATATTATTGAAGATAGCATCCAGCAGGTGCGTGAACAGGTCGGTACCGATGAGGTATTGCTGGGGCTCTCCGGCGGAGTCGATTCATCGGTGGTTGCGGCGCTGCTGCATAAAGCGATTGGCGATCACCTCACCTGCGTCTTTGTCGATAATGGCCTGTTGCGCCTCAAAGAGGGTGATCAGGTGATGGCGGTCTTTGCCGAGCACATGGGGGTTAAGGTGATCCGCGTCGATGCCGAGGCGCGTTTTCTCGATGCACTCGCCGGCGAGAATGACCCGGAGCGCAAACGCAAGATCATCGGTAACCTGTTCATCGAAGTCTTTGAAGAAGAGGCCGAGAAGCTCAAAAATGTGAAGTGGCTGGCGCAGGGGACGATCTATCCCGACGTGATTGAATCCGCCGGTGCCAAGAGTGGCAAGGCCCATGTGATCAAATCGCATCATAACGTCGGGGGGCTGCCAGAAAACATGAAACTAAAACTGGTCGAGCCACTGCGTGAACTCTTTAAAGACGAAGTACGGCGTCTCGGCGTTGAGCTGGGGCTATCGCACGGCATGGTCTACCGTCATCCGTTCCCGGGGCCGGGCCTCGGTGTGCGTATCCTCGGCGAAGTGAAAAAAGAGTACGCGGATCTGTTACGCCGCGCCGATGCGATCTTCATCGAGGAACTCTATAACCATGACTATTATCATAAGGTGAGTCAGGCGTTCACCGTTTTTCTGCCGGTGAAATCGGTGGGGGTTGTCGGTGATCAACGTCGTTATGAATACGTGGTTGCAGTGCGCGCTGTTGAGACCATCGATTTCATGACTGCCCGTTGGGCACATCTGCCGTATGAATTACTAGAAGTTGTTTCCAGTCGCATCATCAATGAAGTCTCCGGGATTTCCCGTGTCACTTATGATATCTCCAGTAAGCCGCCTGCTACAATAGAGTGGGAATGATTCCACGTCTGGCACTGGCAGGCACCTGCGGGCATCAAACAACACGTAACACATTGTATTAACTAGAAAATCATCATTTCTTTCTGGCACCTGCTGGCACTGGCAGGCACCGCCAAGCAAACTTTTTTAATGGTATAAATCATGGTATTGTCGCCCACAGGATCAGGGCTGCGACAAAATACCATGCCATGTTATTCAGTGCATTCATGGTATTAAAAATCGTCAAGTCATTGATAAAAAACAATAATCATCAGAAAAACATGCCATGAAATATCATGGTATTTTTACCCCTAGGGGAGGACTTGTGATGCTGACGGATACCAAGCTGCGAAATTTGAAGCCCGAGGACAAACTCTACAAGGTGAACGACCGCGACGGGCTCTATGTGGCGGTGACACCAGCGGGAGGTATCTCCTTCAGATACAACTACTCGATTAGCGGTCGACAGGAAACGCTGACGATAGGCCGGTATGGTGCTCGTGGCGTTACGCTTGCAGAAGCGCGAGAACGACTCAGCGAAGCAAAGAAGATGATCGCGGCCGGCAAATCACCGGCCAAGGAAAAGGCACGCGACAAGAAGCGTGTTAAGAATGCTGTGACGTTCGGTGCATGGGCCGAAAAATGGTTGCGTGGCTATCAGATGGCTGACTCGACACGCGACATGCGTAAGTCGGTATACACACGTGAACTGAAAAAGCGGTTCGGCAATCAAAAATTGTCTGAGATCACACATGAGGATCTCCGGGCAGTGACTGATTCCATCGTCGAAAGAGGGGCTCCAGCAACAGCAGTTCATGCTCGTGAAGTGATGTTGCAGGTTTATCGTTGGGCGATTGAGCGCGGACAGAAGGTAGAGAACCCGGCAGATATGGTGCGCCCGACAAGCATCGCCAGATTCGAACCACGCGATCGGACTTTAGCGACTGCCGAAATTGGTCTGATGTATCGGTACATGGATCGAGTAGGGACATCGCCGCAATATAGAGCCGCGATCAAGCTGCTATTACTGACCATGGTGAGGAAATCGGAGCTGTCAAATGCGACGTGGTCAGAGATCAATTTCAACGAAGCGATTTGGACGATTCCGAAAGAACGGATGAAACGAAGAACTCCGCATATGGTGTTCCTGTCTCGTCAGGCGCTCGACATCTTCATCGCGCTGAAAACCTTTGCTGGTGGATCCGATTACGTGCTTCCCTCTCGGTATGATTCGGACTTGCCTATGAGCGCCGCAACGTTGAATCGTGTTCTAAGTTCGACGTACAAGGCTGCGCAGAAAGATGGTGAGCAGCTTAGTAAATTTGGTCCGCACGACCTGCGCCGAACCGCTAGTACGCTACTGCATGAGGCGGGTTACAATACAGACTGGATCGAGAAGTGTCTTGCGCATGAGCAGAAGGGAGTGAGGGCTATCTATAACAAAGCTGAGTATCGAGAACAGCGGACTGCGATGTTGCAAGACTGGGCTGACATGATCGACGAGTGGACTAAGTAGTCAGATTTAATCTGACAGATAGTGTTTGGTTGTAAGTCCGGACTCTGCAGTAAACTGGTCATTTAGCAAGTTATATAAGCTGTCGCTTAACTACCAAGGTCGACCCATAAGAGACAGTCATGGGGATTTTCTCAAGTCCCGATACCACCACATAGCGGACCTTTGAAAAATGAGGCTGACAGAGAATAATCGACCCATAGGCGACTCCCGCAACAGAAAAAAGCAGACAGTCGATCTCACCGACGTGCTATCAGACTTGGGGAAATCGTTTCAACACTTTTTCAAATTCTTATGTGATGCTTGCACGCCGCCATGTACGCCATGCACATGTCCGACCTCGCGAGTCGCGCCCTTGGGTGAGGGCTGTGATAGCACATGCAGGATGCCGCAGTGGGCTGCATCCTGCACCTCGTAGCATCGTTCGCGCAAATTTCTGAGCTGTTTCTCCAGCGCACGAAGTTCGTGGATGCGTGCAGCCACATGACCGATATGCGCGTCCAGCAGTGTGTTCACGCCGCCGCAATTTTCTTCGGGTACATCCTTGAATCGCAACAACACGCGAATCTCACTGAGCGACATGTCCAGAGATCGGCAATGGCGGATGAACAAAAGTCTTTCGACGTGTTCATCTGAGTAGATCCGAAAGTTGCCCCCAGTACGAGCGGGCGAAGCAAGTAAATTTTCTTTCTCGTAATAGCGAATAGTCTCGATTTGTGTGCTGGTGGCTCTGGCCAGTTCGCCAATTTTCATGTCGTTCACCTTTAGGCTCAGGGTAAATACTGGCCAACAGTTTAATCGCTTGACTCTGTAGTGGCTATAGAGTGTCTAATTACTTTTTATAGTAAGACAAAGAGAACCAATATGAGCGAATGCAACACCGGCGAATGCGGCTGTTCAGCTGAGCTACTTGCACCAACAGAGTTACCTCTCGTCGGCCCCGGCAGGACGTTGTTTCGCATCGAGACCATGGATTGCCCCACCGAGGAAGGATTAATCAGGAACAAACTCACCAGCATGGAGGGGGTTGAGGCACTGGATTTCAATCTGATGCAGCGAACCCTGAGCGTGACGCACAGTCCAGAGGCGTTAGACGCTATCCTGGCATCCCTGAAATCCATCGGCTTTGAGCCAAAGATTTTGTCGGACGGGGAAGCAACAATAGCACCTGTGGAACCATTGCCCAAAACCGACTGGTGGCCATTGGCGCTTTCTGGGGTCACTGCGACGCTGGCCGAGGTCATGTATTGGATCAGCGGTGGCAATCACTGGGCCGTCGTGGCACTCGCGCTGGTGGCGATTTTCACAGGCGGTCGGTCAACCTACAAAAAAGGCTGGATTGCGCTCAAGAACCGCAATCTGAACATTAACGCGCTCATGTCGATTGCCGTGACCGGCGCGATGCTTATCGGGCACTGGCCGGAAGCTGCGATGGTGATGTTCCTCTTCGCACTGGCTGAGGTCATTGAAGCTAAGTCTCTCGACCGGGCGAGAAATGCGATCCGCGGTTTGATGAATCTCACGCCCGAAACTGCAACCGTGCTTCAGGACAATGGAAGCTGGATGGAAATGCATGCCGGGGCCGTGCCGCTGGGAGCGGTGGCACGTCTGCGGCCAGGTGAGCGAATCGCTCTCGATGGCGTGGTGACCAGTGGGCACTCAACGGTGAATCAGGCGCCCATCACCGGCGAGAGCATGCCGGTGGACAAAGCCGAGGGCGACAGCGTGTTCGCGGGCACACTCAATGAGGCGGGGTCATTCGAGTATCGGGTGACGGCAGAGGCAAGCCATTCAACATTGGCCAGGATTATTCACGCTGTTGAGTCAGCGCAGGGCAGCCGAGCACCGACGCAGCGCTTTGTTGACAAATTCGCGCGGATTTATACACCGGCTATATTCGCACTCGCGCTGCTTCTGGCTATCGTGCCACCGCTGGCTTTCGATGCGGCCTGGCTGGATTGGGTATACAAGGCCCTGGTATTACTAGTGATTGCATGTCCATGTGCACTGGTAATTTCGACGCCAGTGACCATTGTCAGCGGACTTGCGGCGGCGGCACGCAAAGGCATTTTAATTAAAGGTGGCGTCTATCTCGAAGAAGGACGAAATCTGGTGACAGTAGCCTTTGACAAGACAGGCACGATTACTCACGGCAAGCCAGTACAGACAGACTTTATTACGCTGAGCGGCGATGCAAACCAGACCCGCATACTGACGGCCAGCCTCGCTGCACGCTCCGACCATCCGGTCTCACTGGCAATCGCTCGCGCAGCGAGCGAAGCGGGTCTGATGTTGTGTGAAGTAGCCGATTTTTCCGCCATTCATGGACGGGGGGTACGGGGCAGCATTGGCGGTCACCTCTATCAACTCGGCAACCATCAACTGATAGAGGAACTGGGGCTGTGTTCAGTGGAAATCGAGGCCAGGCTCACTCCCCTGGAGCGCCAGGGCAAGACAGTGGTGCTGTTGGCTAACCAGACTGGCGTGCTCGCCATTTTCGCAGTTGCCGATACGGTACGGGAAACGAGCCGCAAGGCCATCGCTGACTTGCATCTTCTCGGCATAAAAACACTGATGCTCACTGGCGACAATATCCATACGGCTGAAGCCATCGCCCGTGAGGTTGGCATTGATGAGGCAAGGGGAAACCTGCTTCCCGAAGACAAACTCGAAACTATCGAGCAGCTCCTGATAAGCGGAAACGGTGGCAAGGTTGGCATGGTGGGTGACGGGATCAACGATGCGCCGGCATTAGCGCGTGCAGACATTGGCTTTGCCATGGGTGCCGCCGGCACGGACACCGCCATCGAAACAGCCGATGTTGCACTGATGGACGACGACCTGCGCAAGATTCCTGTCTTCGTGCAATTGTCTCGGTTCACGGCTGCGGTGCTGACACAGAATATCGTACTCGCGCTTGGTATCAAGGCGGTGTTTCTGATACTCACGTTGACCGGTCAAGCAACGATGTGGATGGCGGTATTCGCCGATATGGGCACCAGCTTGTTGGTGGTATTCAATGGGCTCAGATTGCTGCGCCGATGACATTCAAACAACTCTTCTACGATTGGAACGGACTGAACGTGGCGTTGTTCAAAGCAATTAACCACGCTACTCCAGATTGGCTCGGCCCTTTTGCTCACTTCGGCAGTATACTCGGCAATTATTGGGGCGGACCATTCTTGCTGATCGCACTGCTAATTTGGTCCTGGCACCTGAATACAGCTACCCAACCGGCAATGTCAGCATTAGCGGTACGAATTCAGGCACAACGCTTTATGCTTGGGTTTGTATTGACATTTCTTACAGTCGCATTACTGAAACTGCTCGTGGATTTCCCACGGCCTATGGTAGTACTGCCCGGTATGGTACGAGTCATTGGCGAACCGGAGTTGCAGTACAGTTTCCCGAGCTGGCATGCGGCCTACACTATGCTGGTAGTCGTAACCCTGTGGCCGCTTGTAACACATCGCCTTCGAGCACTCCTGGTGGTGTTGCTGGTATGGATGGGATGGTCACGCATCGCAGTCGGCGCACATTTCCCTGCGGACGTATTGGCTGGCTTCTTGATTGGTGGTGTATTGGCAGGGACCGCACGTTTTGTCACGACAAGGCATTGGTTTTAATGGTGGATGGGAATCACCTTGCTCGATCAGAGCGCCAGGCAGTTTCTCCATACCAAATTAGAGGACACAAAAGCCATTAAGGTGACACCTTTGAAGATTTGTAGTCATTAGCGCCCGCTTTGGAGAACATTCTCGACTGTCGGCGTTTGGCCGATCTACGACATAACGCATCTCCGTATCAACGGGGTTTTCTATATCTGGCGAATGGTAATTTGTTGCGTTTCCGGGGGATAAGTGTAATGAGCCAGGTTTGCTAGATCTGACAGTGCCTGTCAGATCGAATACCCACTTACAACTATCAGGCGACGACAGTAACGCCAGGGCGTTCAGCCTGTTCTCCTGATTGTTTTCTCGACTCGATCCACTCCTCTACCTCCGCCAAATCCCAGGCAACGTTACGGCTTGTAAGCGCGATCCGTCGCGGGAATTCACCGCGCTTCTCCATATTGAAAATGGCACGTTCCGACAGAGGGATCATAGCCAGCAGAGTCTTTCTATTGATCAGGGTCTTTCCCGGCAGGTTTTGGTATCCATCGTCCATCGTTTTTCTCTCTGTCTCGGCAATTACAGATCCCGGGGTTTGGGTTGTTTAATGCCAAAAACATTAGCATAGTGCGAATCTTTTTGACAAAAGAGAATGTTTAGCAAAGTGATAAACTCTTTGCCGAATAAGGGTACGTGGATGGGGAGTAGGGCTGGTTCAGAGAAACACGTTGTGGACGTTGCATCCCCGAAATTGATACCAAGCTATGGTGTTCCAGGTCTTTCTGCGCCAGATTTCTACATAGGAGAGTACGCTCACACTACTTCTCCTTTGAACACCACGACACCACAAATGGTCGCGGCCGCATTGACTTCGATAATACGGTTGGGCCAGTCGGGATTCAGTGCCTTTAGGTATTGTCGGTTCTCTTCGACGATAAGCTGCTTGAAGGTGGCTTCATTTGATTCATCAAGTTGTACGACCACGTATTTACCATGCACCGGGGCAGCACCGGGGTCCACAAAGATCAGGTCACCCTCATGGAACCTGGGTTCCATGCTGACACCGTGAACACGTAAAACGAAGGTTTCCTCGCTACACCTTACAGGGCAGGGCAGTAATTCACTTTCGTACTGCGGTACATAGCCCTCGGAGATTTCAGTCCACTCACCCGCCTGTACCCAGGAAATGAGCGGATGAAGGCTGCGAATGTCCGGCCCGCCATGGGCGTTCACTTCTTTGCAGGCGACTGGCTGTTCTTGACTGTCCTCGTGGGGTTCGTCCATCCAGCCCTCGGGCTTTTTCATCCCGTGTTCCAGTTTTTTGGCCAGATCATCGCCGACCCCCCTCGGTGTCCCCTTTTTTGTCGGCATCTGGTTGCGGACCTGGCTGACGTACGAACTGTTGGTGCCAGCAATACGGGCGAGCTTGGCGGCCGAGCCTGCCTCGGCGATGAGCAGCTCAAGATTCTGGAGACGGGTATGTTCTTGTTTTCGCATCATGCGAAATAATATAGCACCAATTTAGGAAAAAATTTAGCACTAAGATAAACACTTGTAGATTGCCAGAGAATTAGCTCAGTGCTAATGTTTCTCCTCATGGAGCTAAAACAATTCTTAAAAGCAGCAAACAAGCGGGAACGCGCCGATTTGGCCGTCGTCTGTAATGATTCAGTCTCGTATTTGTACCAATTGGCGGGAAAGCATCGGTATGCCAGCGCCTTGCTGGCAACCCGGATCGAGCAAAGGACCCGGCAAGTTGCCTTTGGGACCAAGGGTCGGCTGAAGGTGGTGATGCGGGAGAGCCTGGTCAGGTATCCGGAGATATTCGTCGGTGTGGGTGAGGAACCGGCTGAATATGACACGTCAAATGAGTAAACGCAGCGCAGACAAGATACCGGAACCATCCGCGTCTCCACCCAAGCCCGGACAGGCTGGGGTGGCTGACACGACTACACCGATGCACGTAGAGATCACGCGCATCAGGGCCTATGACCGCAATCCGCGGCGCAGCGAGAATCCGGAATACGACCGCATCAAGGCGTCAATTCGCGCCGACGGCATGGATCAGCCACTGGTTATCACTTGTCGTCCTGGTGAAACCGACTACGTGGTCCACGCCGGTGGCAACACCCGTCTGCGTATCCTGCAGGAATTGTATGAGGAAAGCGGTGACGAGGCATTCCATCGGGTTCATTGTCTGTACAGGCCATGGAATCACGAATCGGATGTGCTCCTGGCGCATCTGCGGGAAAACGATCTGCGTGGTGGCTTGAGTTTTATCGACAAGGCGCAGGCCGTATTAGATGCCAGGCAACTGCTCGAAGAGGAAATGGGTATCGATAGCCTTTCGCAAAGGCGCCTTGAAACGATACTCAGAGAACGCGGCTACAGCTTGAGTCACGGGCTGATCTCTCAGATGGGATACGCGGTTCATACTTTGCTTCCGGTTATTCCGCGGGCGTTGCAGTCGGGTCTGGGAAGACCACAGGTGGAACGGATTCGCGCCCTGGACCGAGCGGCGCGTGGGATCTGGAAGAAACGTGATCTGGGTGACGACGAAACCTTCGACGCAGTGCTCGCGGCTTTATGTGGGCGATATGACGGTCCGGAGTGGGATCTCGAGTTGTTGCGCAGTGCTATCGAGACGGAGATTGCGGAAGAAGCCGAAGTGAGCATCCATACCATTCGAGTCGAACTGGATGCACGCCTTGCTGGACGCGATATTGATCTTTCAATGCCTGATGGCGAAGACGATGCGGTGACATCGGACGAAGAGGATTCTTCTTCGACAGCAACTCCCGTGAAAGTAAAAGGCGTTGCCGGTATTCAAACTTCTGGTGAGACCCAGGACGACAGCACGGATGCGATAGCTGACGATGAGACTCCTGTCGTTCAAGGATCATCACGTGGTATAGCGCCCAATGCATCTGAGGAAGAATCAGAGGACCTGCTAGACGCTCCAATCGAAGCACCAGCCCGTTCAATCAAAAGTTTGGAAATGCAATCGATCACTATCGGCGAGCCCGGCCTCACAGATCTCAAATCCTTGCGTGCCCGGGCCTGGACACTGGCCGCGCGTCTCGCACAACGCAACGGCATTGGCGAGCTGGTTACACCACTGTCCGGCAAGGGGCTCGGATTCATTCTCTGCGACGTGCCGGATTCGTCGTTGGCCGATCAGTTAGACGCCGACACGCTCAGCCAAATCTCCATGCTGTGGTGGCATCTGGCCGCCTGTGCGGAGATGACCGTGGCACCGCTGGAAGCCGTCATCGCCACCTTGTCCGATGACTCGATCCTTCGACAGGCGCTCGAGAACCAGGATGCCGGTCTACTCTTCAATAGTGTCTGGACGTTGGATCCGGGGCACACCGGCTATCGACTCTGGCGACAACTCAGTGAGCAGGACTGGCGGGATCTTCTCAACCTGATGGATACCTACCGCCACATTCACCGCGTCGCAGAGGATTCCCAGACTCAACTCTGGGAATAGGCGCGATGGACGGGACCAAAGAATCTGATCTGATCACGGCCGTGCTGATGTACGCGATCCGTTGTTTGGCCGAAGGGGACCAGGCCGCGCTGCGCAATATGAACTTCGGGCCGCGTGAAATCGAGGCGCTGCGTGAAATGAACCTTGCCGATCTCTATCGCGTCGAGTCGCTACGTGCCCATTGCCTGGAGATCGATCTCAATCGGGACGTGTACTGGCCGATGATCGATCACCTGCGTCGGCAGCGTGAGTCCGAGGAACTACAACAGGTGTTGATTGCTGCGGATGCGCCATTAGAGATGATGCAGACGTTGTTCGGTTTAGGTTCCCGCGAATACACACGACTTCGTCGCATGTTAACCGTGGATCCCTCCGTCGGCCGGCCGGCAGAACCCGATGAAGAGAGCACGCACAAACTTTGGCACGCCTGGGTTCAACGGGTGGAGCGTGAAGCAGACGGTCCACTCTCGCCGACCGAGTATCTTGCCATCCACCGTGAAATCGGTGTATCGATGCGGGCCATATGGAATTTGACGCAGCGCTGGAATCAATACGGTGATTTGACAGGTCGAAGTAGTCATGACCCTTCGGAACGAGCGCTTTCGGATGGGTGAGGGTTCTCGCGGACTTCGACCCGAAACCCACGCACTGGATGCACTGATACAGGCGACCATAGAACGCGCACAACGGGAATCTGGTAATACACACGCCGACACCATGCTGTTCATGGGGAACCGGCATCAGTCGTTCCCCACGCTGGTGGTGCAAGATCCCGTGCTCGAACCCGTGGACAAACTGGTGTGGATGGTCATCATGTTGCAGGCGCAGGAGACCGGCGGTAGCACGGCGTTTCCCAGCTACGAGTATCTAGCCAAGAAAACCAATGTTTCCTCCACCTCGACCATCTCCAGGGCCATCGCCATTCTACGCGCCACCCGCTGGCTGACATTGTGTGCCCGGCTGCGCGAGGCGAGCGGTCGCTTCCGCGGCAACGTCTACGCGTTGCACGATGAACCGCTGCCGTTGGCCGATGCTCTGCATCTGGACCCCGACTACATGAATTTCCTGCGACAGTCGCTCACGCATCATCATGCACGCGTGTGTCTGGTCGCCAAAGGGGTGTTGGATACGATTGACGAGGACATCCATGAGGGTATCGATATCTGTGCCCAGGGACATCCGATCGAACGTCGAATGCAAGCCGTTGAAGCGATCCAGCAGGGTTCGCCGCGTCGCTATTTTGCATTCAGCGCGAAGGTGATGACCCGATTGCGAAACGTGGTCGGGGAAGACGGCGCAGATCACCGGGACCAAAATTCAAAGCTGGACAAAACCCATGTTCAAGTTTCGGCCCCACAAATTTTGGACCCACAAAATTCGAAGCCGGGTAGTTGTAGTAGTAGTTATATAAATAAAACTACTACAAAAACAACTGAAGAGAAAAAAATTAGCATGGGCACGGATGGGAATCCATCCCTGATCTATCCGAAGCGGCTGTCAGAGAACCAGCGTGCATTGGCGGATCGTTATTTGAACACCGTTCCTGCGGACGAACGCCAATCCATCCTTGATGAGTTGGAGGGGCGATTACGTTCGGAGCAAAAGGGTATGAGCCCTGTGTATGACGAGATGCGATTCCTGCACTTCTTGTGTCGGGCCGCGAACAAGGGTGAATTCGTGCCGAACCTCGGCATCAAGGTGCGCGATGAACGCATCGAACGAGAGAAGGCGCGGCTGAGGTATCTGAAGCAACAAGAAGACAGCCTGGCGGAAGCAAAACGCAGAGAAGAAAACAGGTCGCATGAATCCGGTCAACAACGGCTGGCCGAGATACGCAAGTCCCTTCACATGCCGGCACGGGTACAGTCAGACGACGAGTCTGGTTGACGACGGATCTGAAACGAAGCGGTTACAGTGTAACCACTCTCGGTATTACCTTTCCAGTTATCACATCGATAAATCAACCGTGCCGAATCGTGCGCGAATAAACGCTTGTCTGTCGGCACCGCTCATGGATTGATAGTGGGATTATTTAATATCATCAGGATGAAGGGTATGCCACATGATTTCCGGTAAATCAGATCCAGAACAACGAATAGAACTGAATTCTGAAGAAACGACTGTCGATGTCGGCCCCGGTGCGCTCCGCGGGCAGGTCTGGCTAACGGTCCAGACCCGACAGGCGCAGCGGTTGATCCGTGGTCGTAACGGCAGTGCCGACAAACCAGCGATTATTGGTCTGGTGGGATTTGCCGATCGGCTGCGCGTGATCTGGCAGGCGGCACGAAGTGACGACCCCTATGCGGATTGGTGGCTGATCAAGGTTCATGAGGTGCTCGAACGGATTCGCAATCTGGTCAAGACCGAACAGGTGGCGCTAGACGCCCGGCTCGAACAGCTTACTGCCCTGGAAGTGACAGTGGCGGAGTCGATGAAGCCGTATCGAATCGCATTGCAGTTCGCCAATCCCTACGCCTATCGGGGCGCACAGATGATCGCCGAATACGACAAGTTCGTGCGCACGCTATTGACGGCCCACCATGTGGGACTTCTGAGTGGTTCATCGACGGAGGGTTTGCTCAATACCTGTGCGCGCAGGATTCGAGGTGCTTTCGCGGTGCCTCAGGGCTATCAGTTCCTCGGCGTCGATCGCGAGTCACTGAAACAAGGCACTGCCAACGCAAGTCGCGCCCGCCAGGTCATGGGCGAAGTACCAGAAGACGTGTTGAGCGGTGTGCACCATGCACCGCTTACGCCCCGTAAGATCCGATTCCCCGAAGAGGCGGCCAAACACATCCGTCTCAAACCCGCTGATTCGGTATCAAAGGCAGATATTCCGGAGCCGGTAAACGACGACATTGGTGGCACTTAGTTTTCTCTGGTATGCAGCAACCTCGTCGCCATAATCCAGTGACAACACGTGTCATGCCGGTAGGGTCGATGCAGTATGGCTAAAGCAGCAGGAGGAAAACGCGTCGTACTCCAGCTCGACTCACGGGTGGCGTTTGAGTCTCTTATCCTGAACCGGCTGGAGCGGATCCCTGAAGGCCGGCGACAAGAGTGGTTGCGTGGGCTCCTGGTGCAGGGATTCCGCTATGAATGCCAAACGTTGCGGGTGGCGCAGGACGACATCGCGCCGCAGCAGATGGAGCGACCACAGGGACGGGGTGTGTCAACGAGTAAACCGGGATCCGCATTCGCCGCCTGGTTGGCGGAACCCGTGTCTCGATCAGACACGGCGACCAAAACAAATCCCGTGATGGTCGAAGAACACAGACCTGGTGGCCAGGGTAAGCCATTCGCAGGACTGAGAAAGGTGATCGGATGAGATTGATCGCATAGATAAACAAAGCGGTATCAAAAAACGGAGGAGAAATAATGTCGGATTCCAATACGATGACACCCATCCAGGTGGGTCTCGATGATGGTTATGCGTTTACCAAAGTGGCCCTGCCGGACGGACGGCTGATTGCCATTCCGTCGCGGGCAAGGGTAGGCAAATCCGGTGTGACCTGGATCCACGACGGCCAGCAACGCATCTTCGAGTACGAAACCGAAGGGGCGATGTATTCGGTGGGCGCCGTCGACGGCGCACCGACCCATTTCGAAGGTTATCCCACCTCAGGTATGAACCGCGCCATCGTTCAACATGCCCTCCAGGAGGCAGGTCTGGCAGGCCGATCCGTTCACACGGTATCCGGGCTACCCGTTAGTGCATTTTACAAGAAGAACGGCGAGCAGCGTCGCGACACGATCGAGAAAAAGCGCAACAGCCTGAAGCAGGTCGTCCAGCCGATGATGGAGCGGTTGCCGGCTGGCATTGCATTCGTTGATGTGATCCCGGAGGCGCTGGCCGCATGGTATGACTACGTCATCGTTGCTAAAGGGGATGAAGTTATCCTCGACGAAGAACGGTTGTCGGTACCGATCGCCATCGTAGACATCGGTGGGCGAACTACAGACTACGTGGTCGTAAAGGATCAGGGCGTTATTCACACGTCATCGGGCTCCCTGCAGGGCGGCATGTTGGACGTGAAACAAAGCGTCGCTGACGGCATACAAGAACGCTTCGATCTGGAGAGCGTGGGTGAGCAGCTTGTGTCGCACGCCGTCGATCACGGAGTCGTGCGCCTCCATGGGAAGAATCATGACGTCGCGGATCTGGTCGATGCCGCCAAGAGGGAGCTCGTCGAACGGCTCTATGCAGAAACCCGCCGACAACTCGGCCTGGGCGTAGAGCTGGACCGGGTGTTGTTCGTTGGTGGTGGAACTGTCGCGCTGGTGGATCATATCGTCGACTGGTTTCCCAATCAGGCCATCGCCGAACATCCGGCCTTCGCCAATGCGCGCGGGATGCTGAAGTATCTGCAATACGTCTGCGAAGAGTCGGACGTGGCTTGAGAATAGTTTTATACGTGGTCACTGCGGTCTCAGTGACAAACAAGGTGCCTTAGGACCGTGCAACAGGCACCGTGGCGAATGCCTCGGTCCAGCTTTAAGGAAACGTCATTGTTTCCGTTTTTCACAAACCCTGCCGGGGAAGCCGTCCCGTCAGGGATGCGCTTGCTCCGGACGAAACCAACCAGAAGGAGTCAGTGTTATGTCTAACAACGAAACGACCAAGTATTTCGATCTTCACACCAACGGTATCGGTTATCTCAACCGTGTCCGGGAAGTGACACCGGAAGAGGGTACACCTTTTCTGAGTGTCACCATTGCCGCTTTGCGCGGCAGTGTCGACAACGTCCAGTACACGCATTTCGAGTGTCCCGTGTCCGGCAAGAAGGCGCAGGAAATTGTGCGTCAGCTCAAGTCGGCCGTGGAGGGCAAGTTGAAGGTGCTTATTGGATTCACGCTCAGTGATCTGTATGCGGAATCCTTTACCTACAAGAACGGTGACAAGGCCGGCGAGACCGGTGTCAGTCTGAAGGCCCGTCTGCTTAGCATTGCGTGGGCCAAGGTCGACGGCCAGCCGTTCGTTACGGAGCAAGACACCGCTGCGTAGATCCACAACCGGCCGGGTAACTTCGTTACCCGGCCACCTTCCAACCTATCGGGGAATCATTCCCCCGTGGGTCTGGTCTCCCCGTCAATTCGAGGAGATCAGTCATGAAAAATACGGAGGACCGGTTTACCGGTCTAAAGCTGTCGGAGCTTAACGACGAGGAAAAGAAATCAGTGGTGATGCTGGCAATGAAATTATTGGCAGTTAAGCATCGAGCCGGGAGGGCCTTGAGCAGTCCAGAGGAGACACGGAATTTTCTGCGTCTTCGGCTGGCCGATTACCGCAACGAGGTATTCGGGAGTCTGTTTCTGGACAACCGGCATCGAATCATCGCTGTGCGTGAGTTGTTTCAGGGCACCATTGATGGCGCCTCGATTCATCCTCGCGTCGTCGTGCAACAGGCCCTGGAGGCGAACGCAGCCGCCATGGTCTTTTTCCACAACCATCCATCGGGTGTCGCTGAACCCAGTCGTGCGGACGAAATGATCACCCGCCGACTGAAAGAGGCACTCGCACTGGTTGATGTGCGCGTGCTTGACCACTTCGTGGTGTCGGGTGGTGAGAGCGTGTCGTTCGCTGAACGTGGTTTGCTCTGACATCCATTACTTTTCACAAACCCTACCGGGAAAGCATTCTCTTTCCCGGCAGGGAAGGAGGTGTGACCCGGTGTTACTTCCACAAAGGAGAAACACGATGTCCAACTCTTCAAATGAACAAACAGCCGATTCGTTTTTCGGTAACGTCATATCCACGTATACCCGCGCCCAGGCCATTGAGGATGGGGTATTGATCGATGCGGGTGCCATGGCACAGGAAGCCGGTTTTAAATGGCCGGTAGCCCTGACGTCCGATGCCTGGGCCGATTGTGTGGCCTGGTCGGAGGATGACAACTGCAAGCAGGCTTATCAGGATGAGTCCGGCCGGTTATGGGATGTGCTCTTCATGGCGTCCCACGGCATCCGAACCGCCTCAGATTCCGGTGACCGGTTGCTGTTCCAATTCTACCGGGTGCGCCGCGATGGGCAGTCGATGGAAGCGGAGCTGACCACGCTGAAACTGATTGTCGGGCCGGGTGATTCCGGGGAACCGGTAATCACCATCCTGCTACCTGACGAGGATTAAATGCGCCGGAATCCTCCGGCATCTTGCCCCTGGCCACTTGGGTTAAAGTGGCACCTCTTTTATTTTGTTGCGCTACGATGATACACAGCCAAAGCTTTCGTACTGCAATAGCTTCCCGATGCCTCGCCAGAGTGGATGGTTACAGTGTAACCACCCTGCCTATGTCCGGCGTGCTCCGTTTTCCGCTTCCGTCACCAACGTTCGACCAACCGGAATTGAGGCTGTCCACAGAGTCCACAGGTCCTGTCCGCCACGGCGTAGCGAGCGTCTCACTCGCGCAGCCAAGGGCGGGGCCGCGAACAGCGGCGCCTGTGGACCCCTGTGGTCAGGCCAATTTGTTCTGAAAGCCTTGCGTGAATCACAAGTTCCAAGCCGCATGACAGGCGTGAGCCTGGCGGGCAGCGTGGATTGTTGCGAAGCGCCCTCGTCACTAGCGAGCGCAGCGGGGTAGTGACGAGGGCGGCAAATCCGGAAACGACGCGGGTTTGCGGCTGGATTTCGGCGTGACGGGCGCGTGATGCGTTCTTATACTGCCGCCCTCTGATCGATTTTAACCGTGGCCACTGCGTGTACAGTGGCAATTGAGCGCACCCGGACCATTAGACGCGCTACGGCTTTTGCCGTTGGTCCATCTTCCAGCCAGAACGGACCGCAAGGTCTGCTTTATCCGCAGGCGCAAGCCTGCATCCACTCGACGAGCCGAGACGACCACCAAGGGTGATGTTGTCGACGCTCATATTCCACAAACCGCGGAAATACATTTCCGCCTCATTAAAAGGAGGTGATATCTAACCACGATCGAAAAACGCCCATCTATGGGTATGTTGGTCTACGCGGACCAACCCCAACAGGGGGAACCCGCGTTGCCTGTGACCAGGCACATTCAGGTCGAATGGGAGTGGTGTCCCATGACTGTTCCGCGTTAGCGGACCCCGACGGCTACGGCCCCTGGGTGGTCAGAAACACTTACCTGAAAACGAGAACACTATGAGAGAACTGAACTACCAACTCAAACAACTCTGCCGGCGGAATCGTGACGGCAGTTACAGAACACAGGCGGATCGGGAACGTCAGTTGACGCTGATCGCCAACCAGCTCCGTGCACTGGGTTATCGAAAGATGAACGCACAGTCGTTGAAACCGAAACATGTTGAAGCATTGGTGAAGCACTGGCAGGAAGGGGAACTATCGGTCGGCGCCATCAAGAACCGGTTGACCGTCATCCGGTGGTGGGCGCAAAAGGTCAATCGTCAGAATGTCGTGGCTCGATCGAACGATCATTACGGTATTCCGGATCGTCAATTCGTGACCAACATATCGAAGGCGCGGACGGTGACAGCGCCGGATCTGGAAAAGGTCCGCGATCAGCATGTGCGAATGAGTCTGGAATTGCAGCAGGCCTTCGGCCTGCGGCGCGAAGAGGCCATGAAGTTTCAGCCGAGCTTCGCAGATCGAGGCGACCACATTGCACTCAAGGAGAGCTGGACCAAGGGAGGAAAATCTCGTGTGATCCCGCTGCGAAACGAGGCGCAACGTGAGGTGCTTAACCGTGCGGGGTTACTCGCCGGAAGGGGTTCACTCATACCCAGTTCGCGAAACTACCGACAGCAGCTCCGGATCTACGAGCGACATACCGCCAATGCCGGTCTTTCAAAGATGCACGGCCTGCGACACGCCTATGCGCAACAGCGATACCGTGAGCTGACCGGATGGTCGGCACCGGCGGCAGGCGGTCTAACCGTCAAGGCACTGACCCATGAGCAAAAGACCATCGACCGGCAGGCGCGCCTGACGATCAGCCAGGAACTGGGACACGAACGCGAGCAGATCACATCGATCTATCTTGGCCGTTGACAGACCGATCAAAAAACCGCGCTGATGACTGAATAGATTTCCCGTTTCAAGTCTTGGTAAGCGGCGCAATGATAGCGGCTCAAATATGAATGAGAAGTTTTGTTCTCACACGCTTGAGACTGATTTGAATATGAAGATACACATGCCTCGTAATTGCCGGCCGGCCCTTGTCTTTGTGTTTGCTGTGATGGGTGCCTGTATAGCCATCAGCCCGCAACTGCATGCCAGTGAAGTACAGGTCGGCAGGTATTCGGCGCTGCGCGCCATGCCGACTGTCGCACAGGCAGACTTGCTGTCTACGACCATCACTGTCCGGTTTCCAGAACGCATTCAGACGCTCGGTGAAGCGGTGCACTACCTCTTGCAGCGTAGCGGTTACCGGTTGGCGGACCACGACGCAGCGAATCCCGCAACGGAGGACTTGTTGGCGCTGTCTTTGCCCGCCGTACACCGAAACCTCGGGCCCATCTTGTTGAAGCAAGCATTGGAGACACTGGTAGGACCTGTGTTTCGCCTGGTGCAGGATCCGGTGCATCGGCTGATCTCATTTGAATTATGCATGCCGGTTAGGACAGCCACGCACGAACCGGATCCCAGTTTGAAAACAGAGGACCCGCAAGATGGAGAATGAGACACAGGTGGAGCAGCCGGATAACCGGGAGCGGAACGCCGTGCACGAGAAGAACAAAGTACAAGCAAGGTCGGCCCATTCATCGAAAAAGACGATCCTGGTAGCCGTCGTGATCAGTGTGATCACGATCGGCGCGCTCGCGATAGTGCGGGGCCAGATCGACAGCCCGCGGAAAGAGGCAGCGGCGGTTGGACACAGTGTGGCGGCGCTCGACAAGACAATGGCGAGTGGCATCGGTGCGGATATCGATGGCATGACTATCGGCAAGACCCCGCAACAGACCGGTGGGACGTTCGATACGATCGAGCGCAGCATCGGAAGCCTGACAGAGCGGATCGGTCAGTGGTTCGATTCTTTACGGGCCGATCATTCGAGCATGAATCAGGAACTGTCTGGACTGGCCAATACTGTGAGCGCGATTCATGAGTCGGTCGCAGAGTTGCGTAAAGGCAATGAGGATCTCAAACAGCGCATCGACGCCGCTCAGTCCCGATTGCAGGCCATCGCCAAAGACGTGCGCGGACTCAAGATCGCTGCGAAAAAACAGGTTGCGAAGAGGCAAAAATCCGCAGCGGAAAAACCGCCGTTTCACATCGATGCCATCGACCTGTGGGACGACGCTGTCTACGTGGCAATCTCCCAGGACGGTCGAGTCACTTTCTTACGTGAAGGTGAGCAACGGTCCGGTTGGGATGTGACACATATCGATCGGGCAAAGGGGCAGGTCACGTTTCGTGGCCCTGCAGGACAGGATTATTCGGCATCGTTACGGAGGTAATGCCAATGGAAGTGTTTGTTGCGATTCTTTTGTTGTTCGGCGCCTTCTCAATAGGTTCTGCAACCAGTGATGATGCGGATGATGATCCTGCAGGCGTGGAAATATCTACGGCGGTGAACGTGAAACAAGACTTGCCAGGTAAAGGTGCTGAAGCAGGAGGTGTTGAGCATACGCAATTACCAGACTGTTTGGCCGACCGTCACTTTATTATCTATCGAGATCTAACCGCTGCATATAAAAACAAGAACGAGACAGCGACGCTAGGTGTTAGCGATAGTGAGGAAGCGTACCCGGATGAGTAATCAATTGAAGTTGACAAGTTTGATACTGGCGCTTGTGATATCGGTTCCAGTATTTGCCGTGGAGGTGTCCGGCACACGGGTGAAGGAATCTGACACCAGCGTTTCGGCGACGGATGAAAATACATTGACGCCGTCGGAGCGGGCACGTTCCCGTTTATGGGAACTGTCGGAGACGGAATGGCGTCGCTACAAACAATTGATGCAGGGCATTCGCGGCAGCATCAGCCCGTCGACGATATCACCCATCGAGGTATTGGGAATTCATGCACGTGACCAGGAAGAGCGTCGTCGTTATGCCGAGCTGTGGACACGCGCCATGCGCGAGGATGTGAGCCGGATATTGGCTTTTCAGCGTGCGTACGATGAGGCCGGAAAACGCTTGTATCCGAATGAACAGTTGATCGATATCGATCGTTTGCCACGCGCCGACAAGACGAGTTCGTTGCAGCCCGGTGACCGTGTGCTTTTCTTCACCCGGCCGGATTGCCCTGCCTGTGATGCTTTGCTGGTAAAGCTACTAAAACGTATTGATGCGGTGACGGGGATCGATATCTATATTGCTGGCGTGAAGTCCGGCGATGACCAGGCGGTGAGAGATTGGGCGGCCGGTCACTCGATCAAACCCGAGTGGGTGCGCAGTCGCCGTGTCACCCTAAACCACGAGGCGGGTGTACTAGAGAGACTCACTCAGGGGAAAGGAAAGATACCTTATATATTGAAACGGCAGGGGAAGGACCTGTCGGTGCTTCGCGCCTCGGAGCTCTGACTATGGTTCGGGCACGATCCATGGGCGTTTGGCTTGGTGCCGTGCTCGGGGTCGTCTGGTCGACAGCCGGGTGGAGCGGAGAAAACGTGCCAAACGGTTACCGCGCCATCGCGGCCGAATACGAAATTCCCTATTCGGTTCTGTACGCCATCGCCCTGGCGGAAAGTGGCATGGGTTCGAGCGACAATAGCATTCGTCGTCCATGGCCATGGACGCTCAATGTCGCTGGGCGCGGACATTATTATTCTTCGCGCAAAAGTGCGTGGCATGCTCTCAATTATTTTCTCGCCCGCGGTGAGCAATCCATTGATATTGGCCTGATGCAGGTCAGCTGGAAGTATCACAAGGACAAGTTGGGCAACACCTGGCAGGCGCTGGATCCGTATTACAACTTGCGGATCGCGGCCGTGATCTTACAGGACTGTTTCAAGCAGCGGCGCGATTGGTGGGCCAGCGTTGGTTGCTATCACTCCCCTAAGAATTCGGTGCGTGCGCAACGCTACCGACTACGGGTCGTCGGTCATTGGCAGCGGCTGGAAGCAAACGGGTAACACATCCAAATGGCGAGGCAATACAATGGCCCTATATATAAGGAATAGTATCGTACTGGTGGTAATGGCCATGATCCCATTGTGTGCATGGGCAGGGGTGACCGTGATCTATGACAGTGGCCAAACCCGAGCGCTGGCACCGTATCTTGAGATACTTGAGTCCAGCGAGCGAGTAACTAATAGCCAGCCGATCCGCAGCCCCAAGCTCGGCGCCGCAGACATTCAAACGTTGTTGCCGATTCGCTCGCCCGGACTGAGTCCGGGAACGGTGCCATCGCGGGCGCATAATCGACCGTTTGCCCGTCCGTTCTTTCTGATCGGTTCCGATACACGATCCAGGCAATGGCTCGTTAAACACCGGGAGCGCCTCAAGGCGATCGGCGCCGTAGGCATGTTGGTCCAGGCAGAGACGCGGGAGGATTTGCAGGCCACTGCCAATTTGTCAGGTGGGCTACCCATCATGCCGGCATCCGCTACCGACATCGCCAAGGCCTTGGGTATTTCGCATTATCCAGTACTGGTGTCATCACAAGGCATTGAGCAGTGAGTGCGCATCCCATCGAGGCATTGCTGCGACCTCCGGTCGAGTTGTGGTCGACGTTAGTGGCTTTCGCAACGGCGGCCATCGCTATGCTGGCCCCTTGGGCGCTGATGATGCCACCGGGCGTGGCCTACAGCGCCGGTGCGGCGCTCATGCTGATCGGAATGATCCGGGCTAGGCAGGCCTGGAGAGTTATGCGTTATCAACGCAACATGCGCAGGTTACCCACCTATCGACTACGCGCGGACAAGATCCCACTCAGTCGCCACAAACTGTTTCTTGGCAAAGGCTTTCGCTGGACCCAGCAGCATACCCAACGATTGCGTGACACCCTCCGGCCAGAGGTTCAACACTACGTGCAACCGGGGTGCCTGTACCAATGGGCACGCCGCAAGGAAGTCGCATGGGAATCGATAGTATTACTGAGCCTGCTGGCCCGATTTCTTCGCGCACGGGCGTGGTGGAATCCACTGGCACCGCTTCCGTCGGTCGGTGGAAAACCGGCGCTGCATGCGGTGGAACCCGACGAGCAGGATGTCTGGATGGATATCGGTGAGCGGGTCGGTCATACACTGGTGCTGGGCACGACGCGCGTCGGCAAGACACGGCTTGCCGAGATATTCATCGCCCAGGATATCCGCCGTGGCGATGTGGTGATCGTTTTCGATCCGAAGGGAGACGCCGATCTCCTGCGACGCGTGTACGCCGAGGCCAAGCGGGCGGGACGCGCCAAGGACTTTTACATGTTTCATCTCGGTTACCCCGAAGTCTCGGCCCGTTACAATGCCATCGGCAATTTCTCCCGCATCACCGAGGTGGCAACCCGCATTGCCAACCAGTTGCCGAGCGAAGGCAACTCCGCTGCCTTCAAGGAATTCGCCTGGCGTTTCGTAAACATCATCGCACGCGCCCTGGTGGCGCTGGGGCGTCGGCCGGACTACAACCAAGTCCGCCGCTACATCAACGACATCGAGCCGCTTTTCATGGAGTATGCGCGGGCGCACCTGCGCCAGCACGGTACGGAGGATTGGCAGGAGAAGGTGGCCGAGATCGCCGCCAACATCAAGGAGCGCAACCTGCCCAACTCGCTGCGCGGCCGCAACAACGAGGCCATCGCACTGATGCGGCATCTGCAGGAGCAGGATCTCTACGATCCCGTGCTCGACGGTCTGGTGTCGGCCTTCAAATACGACAAGACCTACTTCGACAAGATTGTGAGTTCCGTCGGGCCGCTAATGGAAAAACTCACCACCGGAAAGATCGCGGAACTCATTTCGCCGAATTATCTGGACGAGACCGATTCACGCCCCATCTTCGAGTGGATGGACGTCATCCGTCGCAAGGGTATTGTGTATGTTGGCCTCGATGCCCTGACCGATACCACCGTTGCCAGCGCGGTGGGCAATTCCATGTTCGCCGATCTGGTATCGGTGGCCGGCCATATCTACAAACACGGCGTGGACGTCGATCCGATCAGTGCTACCCAGGTTACCTCAAACACCATGCCGACAATCTCCATGCATGCCGATGAGTTCAATGAACTGATCGGCGACGAGTTCGTGCCGCTGTTGAACAAGGCCGGCGGTGCCGGTTTTCAGGTCACGGCCTACACCCAGACCTGGTCCGACGTGGAGGCGCGCATTGGCAGTCGCGCCAAAGCCGGGCAGGTAGCGGGCAACTTCAATACCCTGATCATGCTGCGGGTCAAGGAGCTGGCCACCGCCGAGATGCTGACTGACCAGCTCTCGAGGGTTGAGGTGTTTACCCTGATGAGCGTATCGGGCGTGGACGATTCGTCTGATCCGGGTTCCGGGGTGGATTTCAAATCCCGCAACGAGGATCGTATCAGTGTCTCGGAGGTCCCCATGCTGACACCGGCGGAGCTCGTGGCGTTGCCCAAAGGCCAGGCCTTTGCGTTGTTAGAGGGTGGCCATCTTTGGAAATTGCGCATGCCACTCCCGGATACCCGTGGGGATCAGTCTATGCCAGAGGGTCTTGCGGATATCGCCAACGAGATGGAGAGGACCTATATCACCAACGATCAGTGGTACCGCGTGCAGGAGCCGTGGTGGATGGCGGTGGCCGACGTCTCAAAACCGAGTGAACTGACGGAAGGTGTTGATGGCTGAAGCGGCCACCGATCCGCGGCGAACGGTTGTTCAGCAGGGATTGTTCACCAGAGGTCTGGCAACGATCTCGCAAGCGATCCTGTGGCTGCTTTTCTCCCTGTTGTTTTCGATCATTGTCGAATGGGTGGGGATGGTGATTTGGTGGCCGGAACAAGGCCTCGACCACAGTCGCACAATGCTTGCCAAAGAGATCAGCTATCTGGACACCGACTTCCGCCGCAGTATCGTGACATCAGATCCCGCCCGCTTCGCCAAAGAGGTGGCCGATGGGACTTATCACTACCTGTTTGAGGTTACGAGAGTCGTGGCTTTTATCCATTGGGTCTCTCCACCGTCGCGACAGGAAGAGCAAGGCATGCGGCCGACACTGCACAAGATCTACCGGCCGCTCGCTGAATTTGTAATTGCGGCCATGCAGGTGACCCAGGTGTTCTCGGTACGCCTGGCGATTCTCAGTTTGGCGACACCGGTGTTCCTGTTGTTCAGTCTGCTGGCTTTGGTTGACGGTCTGGTGCGACGGGATCTTCGCCGCTGGGGAGGAGGGCGAGAGAGTTCATTCGTGTACCACTATGCCAAGAAGGCAGTGCTACCACTGGTAGTGATCACCTGGGTAACGTATCTGGCACTTCCGTTCAGCCTGCATCCTACCTTTATTGTGATTCCATTCGCCGCACTGTTTGCATTTGCTGTAGCAGTGACCGCGAGTACGTTTAAGAAATACCTTTGAAAAACACGGTCGGGATGGAGCAACTTCCCTGATGCAGGTGATCCTGGCCAGGGGCCCATAATATCCTGGAAATGTTCACAATTCTGGGTGTTAAATCAAGTTACGTTCAGAATAATGAACGTAACGATTATTGTCATTTGGGTGGGTTACTGTAGATATATTGATATAACGTCCATAATTATATACACTATACAGGATAGTGACCATAAAGATGGACGAAACATGAGCAAAACCCAGCTAGATTTGATGGTGCCGATTCCGGTCAGGCGAGCGGTGCGTAAGCTTGGACAGGATATCCGTGATGCCAGGCTCAGGCGGCGTATTTCAACGGCTGTCATGGCTGAACGGGCTTCTATCAGCCGGACAACCCTGAACAAGATAGAAAAGGGCGACCCCGGCGTTTCGCTGGGTAACTATGCCAATGTGCTCTTTGTCCTGGGTGTGGCTGAGCGGTTGGGTGATCTAGCTGATGCCAAGACGGATACGGTGGGTCTTGAACTCGAAGAGGAGCGCTTGCCGCAACGCATCCGCAAGCCGCGCCAGAATAAATCTGGGGGCAAATCGTCCCAGTCTGGACAGAAGAGTAAAGCGTGATGGAAACAGAAGTGTATGTCTATGTGGATATTGCCGGTACGCCGCATCTGGTCGGACGACTGTGGGCGCGCGTGCGCAAAGGTAGGGAAAGCGCCACGTTCGAATATGATTCAGGTTGGCTTGAGTATGCAGATCGTTTCTCCCTGGAACCGGCCCTGACGCTGGGTCCGGGTCCATTCCACACACCTTCAGGTAAGCCCCTGTTCGGTACCATTGGTGACTCTGCCCCCGACCGTTGGGGGCGGGTTTTGATGCGTCGGGCAGAACGGCGACGGGCAGAGCGCGCGGGCGAGACGCCGCGCACCTTGATGGAAATTGACTATCTGCTCATGGTTGATGATGAGACACGACAAGGCGCTCTGCGCTTTGCCAGGCAGGAGGGCGGCCCGTTTCTTGCCGAACATGAAGCCGCTCGCATACCACCCCTGATCGATCTGCCACAATTGCTGTCGGCGGCGGAACATGTCGTTGGTGACACGGATAGCGACGAGGATCTGCGCTTGCTGCTGGCGCCCGGTTCATCATTGGGTGGTGCGCGTCCTAAGGCATCTGTTCGGGACCGGGACGGGCATCTGGCCATCGCCAAGTTTCCACACAAGGATGACGAAATCAATACGGTTCTGTGGGAGGCGGTTGCGCTCCGGCTTGCGGCAAAGGCTGGTATCCCCGTGCCCGACTGGCGAATCGAACATGTACTGAACAAGCCGGTGCTGTTGCTGCGCCGGTTCGATAGGGTGCAAGGTCAGCGCATCCCGTTTCTTTCGGCCATGAGTATGCTCGGCGCCAGCGACAACGAGTCACGCAGTTACCTGGAATTTGTCGATGCTCTGCGCCGATATGGCGCCAATCCGAAACAGGATATGCATGAATTGTGGCGACGTATCGTCTTCAATATTTTGATTTCCAACACGGATGACCACTTGCGTAATCACGCTTTCCTCTATACCGGCCCAGACGGTTGGCGGTTGAGCCCGGCCTATGATCTCAATCCGGTACCCACGGATATCAAGCCACGCGTTCTGACGACGGCCATTGATCTCGATGACGGCGCAGCCTCTCTGGATCTGGCGATGAGTGTGGTGGGGTACTTTGAACTGGATGAAGCCAAGGCGCACGTGATCGCAGCCGAAGTCGGGCAGGCAGTGGCTACGTGGCGTGAAGAGGCCTCACAACTAAGTCTTACGCGAGCCGAGATTGATCGCATGGCATCAGCCTTTGAGCATGAGGACTTGAAAGCGGCGCTTTCTCTTTCTTAATGTTGGTGAAGGAATGGCGATGACGAAATCTCGGGCGAAAAAGGAAGATGCTGTTGACGACAAGCTGCTTACTCTTCCCGTCAACGCGGGACGGGCCATTGTAGAAGCCGGTGCTGTCATCGCTTGCCCACTACTGGGAACGGATCGATTTATCAAGTTTTGTCGCGAGCGCGGCCTATCAATTGATCGAGAGCGCCTGCTACGGCTCGAACGTCTGGGTTTGTTTGCTCCGGTTTTCCGGGTAAGGACGCCTAAAAAAGACACGCAGCCATTTTATATACCGGTGCGCAAGGGAAATAACTGGTTTACCAAGAAATGGGCGTGGGATACGACTGGAATTCGTCACGCCTACATAGTACCCGATCATAAGGATCAGACGCAGGAGGGTTACTACTCTATCTTCCAAATCGATTACCTTCATCTCGTCCTTATGGAGATGACACTTCAGGTTCAACTGGATTCCTATCTGGATCGAAATGAAGAGCGGAGTATCGACTGGCAGAAGAATGGCGAAAGTTGGATGCAGTATGCGGGAAGTCGTTTGGAAAGCCTGCGAACACATGAGTACCGTCGTAGCGTGGCGCTGCTATGCCAGTTCATATCCAACCGTTATTTTCCAAAGACGCAGGGTGACCAGAGAACGATACAGGTGGGCGGAGGCCACTATTCGGATCATTGGATCAGCGTCAACGGGTTTGACTGGAAGTGGCATGACGAGGTTCAGAATTGGAACCCGGAGACAGCGGAGCGACTATTTGGAGTAACACGTGAAAAGCTGCACCATGCCTACAATGGTCTCGCGGTTGCGCAAGCGCACTGCGATCCCCTTGAGCGATGGTATCAACTTACGCAGTTTGTCGCTGTTGGCGAGCGGGCAAAGTTGAAAGGGGATGCTTTACGGGCTGAGACGCTGCGCGCCGGTGCTCACATGTTGCGTCTTCTCTATAAAGATTTATATGATGATGAGTTGCCAAACCCGAACGAAGTCACCGGGACAATCATCACGCACATCCCTGAGCTACCTGTCCGCCAAGATCCCCGCCGCTATCTTGAGTTCGTGGTCAACCGATTTGGGCTTAATCCCCAGCCGAAGCTCTCGCTTATTGTGGAAGGTCAGAGCGAAGAAGTTGCGGTGCAAAGGATCTTTGAAAAATATTTCGGCGCCCATCCCGGCGTATATGGGATCGAGATTATCGTGCTTGGTAGCGTTGACGTGGCGACCGGATCAAAAAAGGAAGACCGTTTCAGGGCAATCCTTAGGCTCATCGATTATCTGCATCATCATCAGACATTCACGTTTCTTATCCTCGACAATGAGAATTACGCGGAAAGGCTCAAGCAGGAGTCACGTAAATCCAAGTCCATCCATAGCAAGCAGCGTTATGTAACGCGGACAGAATATATCCGCATATGGAAAGATGCATTCGAGTTCGATAATTTTTCGTGCAGCGAGATTGCTGCCGCAATGAATGAGCTGGCACAGGGATATGCAAGTTTTACATCGGCTGAGGTGACTGTTTGTAAGAAAGATCCTAACCCGGGTTCCAGTCTGCAAAAACTTTATAAGAAAAAGGCTCAATATGGCCTTCAGAAAATCAAATTAAACGAGATTTTGATTGAGCATATGATGTCGCCGGTTTCACGGCGCAGGATTGAGAACCGTCCTATCATCAAGGTACTGGAGCGAGTGGCGCGACTAGCTGTCCGGAATCCATTACCAACGATGCACGAAATCTGGGAAAAAAATCAGGCCTCGAAGTATCTGGGCAAGAAACGCAAGCCAGTCAGGAGACGAAAAGGCGCGTAGCTGACTAAGAGTCTTATGTCCGACCAAAGCAGGTCTTACGCCTGAGGAGCAAATCCTGTAATTACCTGGCTCAGGTCTCACCGTAAGATGCCGTACAAAATAGAATCCATATTTCACCGCCACCATCGATTAAAACTCCGCACGACACGGAATTGATTTTCCCTATCTCATCCTTTCCCGATGCCCCACCATGCGCTTCATGCACAACACGGGGAAGACATCGATGCGAATTGCCCATGTCCTGATAGCCGGACTTCTCAGCACTGCCCTACCAACTCAGTTCGCCGTCGCTGATACCGATGGTGAACGTACGGCGTTGGCGAGAATTACTCATGAGATTGAGGCGCTTGAACCGTTGATCCGTGAAGCCGAGTCACAAGCCAACCCGGATGCCCGTATTCGGCTCCGCTACGACTGGCTGCGTCAGGACCTGTTGAGAGTACAGCAGGGCATCCAGGAGCACATAGACGTGCCTCGGGCAGAGCCAAGAACCTTTCCGCCATTGCGCGGTGACTACCGTCGCTGATGGATGACCATGACGCCCGCTCAGAACACAGCATTTCAGGCAGGTTCCGGAGTCACTCCGTCAACACTGCTGATCGGCATCGCGTCCGTGGTGCTCGTACTCGCGTTTATCTGGGTGATCTGGGTGACGTTTGGCACCTTCCGGGCCTGGCAGAACGGTCAAGTAGTCTTGTTCGATGTGATCTGGAATGCACTGCGCGCAAGCATTGTGCTCATGGTGTTGGGATTTTATCTGCGGTGAGGCGTTGGCCATCACTGCATCAATAATTCGGGGAATGGCCCCGTTACCTCGGAGGAAAAGCAATCATGATGAAGACAATTAATAAAGGAACAGCAGCAATTGGGCTGCTGGCGATGTCTGCGTATCAATCGGTGTGGGCGGCCTTGCCGACACCGGTGGCACCCAGTACCGCGCCGGCGGCGGGTGACTGGATCTCGTTGATCAAGGGGTATATCAAAGACGGCGGGCTCGTGCTTGGGCTCGCCATTGCGGTACTCGGGTTCCTGTGGATCGCCTATCTCGGCTTTTCGAAGTTCAATGAGGCACGACAAGGCAAGGCCGAGTGGGCCGAGGTCGGTGTGCTGGGCATCGTCGGTGCGATCGTGCTGATCTTCGCCAGCTACCTGCTGACTGAAGCCGCAGGCGTCATCTAATAAGGATGGCACATCGAGATGACATTCTGGCCGACCGGCTCAATGTTGAGCCGGCGATCTTCAGGGGTTGTTCGTCGTCTGAACTGGGCGTCATTGTTGGTGTGGCCGCGCTCATCTGGTTACCTGTCAGTCTCCTCCTGGCATGGTTGATGGGCGCGGTCACCATGGGCTTCGGAATCGCCGGGGTGGGTGTGGTCGCCACGGTCATTGTGACGGCCAGTCTGTTTCAGCGTCTCAAGCGTGGCCGACCGGACGGTTATTACCAGCAACAGATCATGATTTGGCTGGATGACCATGGCTTGCGTCGTTCATCATTTGTTCGGCGCAGTGGCGCCTGGGATATCGGGAGGACATGGGATGCAACGCTACCGGTACGAGATCGATAACGTCCGTGCTCATTTGCGCTCGCTGTGGATCATTATCGGTGTGTTGCTTGTCGTTATCCTCGCACTCTGGTTTGGCTGGAGTCAGTCACCCAAGTATCTCACTGTGCACGTCCCGCCGGATCTTCGCTCCGGTGCAACGCAGACCATCGACGAAGTACCACCGGCTAACGTGTACGCCTTCGCCTTTTATATCTTCCAGCAGCTCAATCACTGGTCGGAAGACGGCGCGCAGGATTACGGCAAAGCAATCTTTCGTATTTCGCCGTATGTCACGCCACGCTATCGGGCTGACCTCATCGCCGATATGGAACTGAAAGGTAAACAGGGTGAGTTGGCCTACCGTGTACGTGGCGTGCAAGAGGTGCCCGGTCATGGTTATGCGGAGCGGCGGGTGGATGTGCTTGCACCCGGTGTCTGGGTGGTGTGGCTGGACATTGACCTGTTCGAGTCGGTGAAAGGGATGACCGTGAAGAAGACGACCATTCGTTATCCGCTTCGCGTCGTGCGTCTTTCTATTGATCCGGAGTCGAATCCCTGGGGCCTGGCGCTGGATGGTTTTGCGGCGACCGGGCCCCGGCGGCTGAGCGAAGCCGAACTTGCTGACGAGTCGGCGCAAGGCAAGTGACGAAACAGGGATCAACGTATGATTACATCAAACAATCTAAAACGTAGTGTCATTTTCTGGCTTGGACTCGGGCTGCTATTGATGCAGTCATTTGTCCATGCCGAGTCGGAACTCACTGAGCGTATCGAGTGGAAGAAGACGCCCATCCAACTCAAGCTCAAGGTCGGCCACGAACGGTTGGTACACTTTCCGGCATCGGTCAAGGTGGGCGTACCCGCATCCTTGCAATCACAGCTGCGTACTCAGAGTGTCAATGGCACGGTGTACTTCCTCGCCAATGCACCCTTCGACGCCACGCGTGTCATGGTGCGCACGGTCGACGGGGGACAGATCTATCTCTTCGATCTGTCGGCGTCAAAGGAGGGTGGCCAGACGCATCCCGTGCAGGTGTTCGTGAAGAAGACCGGTGAGAGTGAATCCGGCAAGACGAATCCATCCGTCGGTAGTAACGAGGCAACGGCGCAATACAGTTATGTAACCCTGACACGTTTCGCAGCCCAACAGCTCTATGCACCCGCGCGGCTCGTGCAAAACAGACCGGGCATTGTGCGGGTTCCGGTAGCGCGTGACTCCATTGCCTTGCTGCGCGGTGGCGCGGTCGACGCCACGCCACTGGTGGCCTGGCGGGCAGACGGTCTGTATGTCACGGCCGTCAAACTCACCAACCGAAGCGATCGGCCGCAGATCCTCGATCCGCGTGATCTACGTGGTGCTTGGTTGGCCGCAGCCTTCCAGCACAATCGCCTGTTGGCCGTCGGCAGCGAGGCGGACACCACGGCCATGTACCTGATTTCGGCTCGGCCGTTTGAATCCTCGCGATAGGTAAGCCCATGGCCATAGCAACCAGTAATCGACTGTTACCCCTTCTCGCCGGCGTGGTGGTGCTCATGCTGGCGTTCGTCACCCTCAAGTCATGTTCGAATGAGCCAAATGACCATGTCGTGATGGACACCGTGCCGCAGGCGCCGGTGCCGGACGCCGATACACCGGCGGATACCATCAAGACACTGACGGCCAATGTCGCGGCCATGACCGCCGAGGTCGAAGCCTTGCGGCAGAACAACACCAAGCTTCATAACGAGAACAAGCAGCTGCTGAACAATCGTGTCCAAATCGAGGAGAACGTCACGACGCGCGTCAAACGTGAACTGCTGTCGCGCGATCACGATCAGGAGGCGCGCCAGCGAATGGATTCGAGTGTGCTGTCTTCACTGACGGCGCGGGTGGATGCCTTGTCGCAATCATTAACATCAGGGAAATCGACCCAGAGCGCCGGCGATATTCCGGTCGGACTGGGGTTCGATGGTGGCGGCACGGGTGCACAACCTGTCACCAGACTGGTCTGGATCAATCCGCTGGATGCCATCGATACGGATGCGGGTGCGGCGAACGGGAACGGTCTGTTGCATCAGGTTAGCCAGTCAGCAGGTAGTGCAGCGAGAAGCGCCCGTGAACAGACCAGCAACATCGCACGGGATTTGGAGACCTTGCGTCCTATGTATACCGTCCCGCGCAATGCCACACTTATTGGTTCGACGGCGATGACCGCCCTGGTCGGCCGGGTGCCGGTGCGAGGTCAGGTGCGCGACCCCATGCCGTTCAAGGTGATCACGGGTGCTGAGAACCTGGCCGCCAACGGTCTCAGTGTGCCCGGCGTGCAGGGGATGGTGTGGAGCGGCACGGCGATCGGCGACTGGACGTTGTCCTGCGTTACCGGCCGGCTCGATTCGGTCACCTTCGTTTTTGACGACGGCACGATTCGCACGATTTCCGGTGATGACCGTGGTGGTCAGACGGGTGGTGGTGGTAGCAACCGCCCCTTGGGCTGGATCTCGGACCAACAGGGTATCCCGTGCATCACCGGCGATCGCAAGACCAACGCGCCGGCGTTTCTCACACAACGTATTGGTGTCATGGCCGTTCAGGCGGCGGCCGATGCGGCGGCCGCCGCCGAGACAACATCGGTTGTCAGTGATACCGGCGCGGCAACCAACAATGTCACCGGTGATGTCGGCACCTATGTGCTCGGCAAGACCATTGCCGGCGGCAGCGACGAGGTCGCCAAGTGGCTGCTGGAACGCCAGTCCCAGAGCTTCGACGCCGTGTTCGTCCCGGCTGGCACCAGACTCGCCATCCACGTCGACCGCGAACTTCCCATCGATCTCGATCTTAAAGGCAGGAAACTCAATCATGCGAAATCTGTTAACCCCTATCTCCGCACTCGGCTTGATTAGTCTCGTGCTGTCGGGCTGCGCCAGTACCAAGGACGCGGTGTTGCCCCAGGACGGTCCTCCTATGAAAGCAATCTATGAGCAACACATCCAGGATATGGGCGCGCGCGATCCCTTGGTGGTTCGTGAGGCGCTGGGAAATCGTCCTGTTGTCGATGGCGAGGGCGCGCTTCATGGCTATACCCGAGAGGCCTACAACGAGATCGACACCACCTTCCCCAGAGTGCCGAACCCGAGCCTGGTGATGTATGTGTTCCCGCACCTGGCGGGCAAAGAGCAGGTGCCGGTACCCGGCTATGTCACGACGTTCCCCATGTATGAGCGGGTCGAGTACGCACTGCCCGGTGAAGTGCCGACCCAACGGCAACGGCAGTGAGTATGGCAAAGTTTCTGTCACGCGCATCATCGAAGCAGGATCACGATCCAGCGGAAGCGCCTGCCACCACGGCGTCGGTCAAGCGTCTTTATGATCGCCCGCCGTCCTTTACCGATCTCTTGCCCTGGGTCGAGTACGACCCGGACAGTCGCGCCTTTCTGCTGGAAGATGGCGTCAGCGTGGGCGCCTTGTTCGAGATCCTTCCCGTCGGTACCGAGGCCCGTACACCCCAGTTTATGACGCAACTGCGTGACGCCATCCAGACGGCACTCACCGATGCCATTCCCGAAGACGATGATGCCCCCTGGATTTTACAGGTCTATGTGCAGGACGAACCGAGCCTGCAAGGTTTTCAGAAAGAAGTCGCGACCTACTCGCAGCCGGGTGCCAAGGGCACAGCATTCACCCGGCATTTTCAGGACGCGTTCTCGCAGCACCTGGATCGGATCACCCGTCCCGGCGGCCTGTTCGAGGATACCGCAGTAACGGGAACCCACTGGCGGGGGCAGGTGCGCCGTGTGCGCGCAACGCTCTATCGTCGATTGAAGGGGAAGGGTAAGACGCCACCGGCGGTCGAGGTGGAAGAGGCGTTGAACGACGTGGCGACCAAGTGGATCGCCTCACTGGCCTCGGCTGGCATTCGTGTGCGACGCAGTACTGGCAAGGATCTCTATGAATGGCTACTCAAGTGGTTTAACCCGAAACCCACGATTGCAGACGGTGATCCCGACAAACTGTTGGAGGTGGCTCCGTATCCGGGCGACGAGGATCTTCCGTTCGGCTATGACCTGGCCGAGCGTCTCACGCTGACAATGCCGCGTTCGGATAACGACACTTCTACCTGGTGGTTCGATGGGCTGCCACATACCATCGTCACGATCCAGGGACTGCGGCGGGCGCCGGAGGTGGGGCACATGACCGCTGAGCGTCAGGCCGGCGACCACGTATTCTCGCTTTTCGATCGGCTGCCGGAACACACCGTGATGGTGTTGACCCTGACGGTTAAACCGCAGGATTTCACCCGTAACCACATCGCCCAGGTCAAACGTGCCGCCGTGGGCGACTCCGCCGTGGCCGCACTGACCCGCGAGGATGCGGAGCTTGTGGAACGGGAGATGGCACAGGGCAACAAACTCTATCCACTGGGCATCGCTTTCTATGTGCGTGGTGACAATGCCAAGAATCTGCGCGCCAATGTCAATCAACTGAATGCAATATTACTCCCCAATGGTCTGCAGCCGATCCTGCAGGAAGCGGATCTGCTCGCACTGGACAGCTATATGCGCAACTTGCCGATGGCCTATGACGTGTCGATGGACAAGTCCAGCCGCCGCTCGCGGTTGGTCTTCTCCAGTCATACCGCCAATCTGTTACCCCTGTACGGCCGATCGAAGGGAACCGGTCATCCAGGCCTGGTCTTCTTCAATCGTGGCGCCGAACCCTTGACCTTCGATCCGTTGCACCGGGCCGACCGCAAGAAAAACGCCCATATGCTGATCCTCGGTCCCACCGGAGCCGGCAAGTCAGCACTCCTGGTTTACCTGCTGCAACAGATGGCGGCGGTGTACCGCCCACGCATCTTTATCATCGAGGCCGGCGGCTCTTTCTCGCTGTTGGGTCAGCACTTCCAGGCACACGGCGTCTCCGTCAACCAGGTTACTCTGAACCCGAATGTCGATGTGAGTTTGCCACCGTTCGCGGATGCGTTACGCGTGCTGGATAAAGAACGCCGCGTGCGCCTTGCCAAGGATCCGGATGAGCTGGTCGATGACGACGACGAGGCCGAAGACGATGGCGGCGGTCGGGACATTTTAGGTGAGATGGAAATCGCCGCCCGGATCATGATCACCGGCGGTGATGAGCGTGAAGACGCCCGCATGAGCCGGGCCGATCGGTTACTCATCCGTAACGCCATCTTTCTGGCTGCCAAGACCATCAAGGAAGGCGGGGGAGACCAGGTGATTACCGAGGACGTGGTCACCGCCTTGCACGCCATCGGCCGCGATCAAAGCCTGCCCGAACACCGGCGCAACCGGGCGATTGAGATGGGCGACGGCATGGCGCTGTTTTGCTCCGGCCTTGCCGGCCACTTTTTCAACCGGCCCGGTACCAGCTGGCCGGAGGCCGATGTCACCATCTTGGAGATGGGTATGCTGGCGCGCGAGGGTTACGAGGATCAGCTCACTGTGGCCTACATCTCCATGATGAGCCACATTAACGATCTGGTGGAGCGCCATCAGCACGATGCCCGGCCAACCCTGGTAATCACTGACGAGGGTCACATCATTACGACCAATCCCATGCTGGCCCGTTACGTGGTCAAGATCACCAAAATGTGGCGCAAGCTCGGCGCCTGGTTCTGGATTGCCACCCAGAACCTTGAGGACTTTCCCGATGCCAGCCGCAAGATGCTCAACATGATGGAGTGGTGGCTATGTCTGGTCATGCCCAAGGAAGAAGTCGAGCAGATCGCACGGTTCAAAGATCTCACCGACGTGCAGCGCAGCCTGTTGCTTTCGGCCCGCAAGGAACCCGGCAAATATGTCGAGGGTGTGGTGCTATCGGACAATCTCGAAGCCCTGTTCCGCAATGTACCACCACCATTATCACTGGCGCTCGCCATGACCGAGAAGCATGAGAAGGCGGAACGCGCGGCCATCATGCGTGAACAGAATTGTAGTGAGCTTGAGGCTGTTTATGTGATTGCAGAGCGCATCGCAGGGAATCGTGGAGGTTAAGGTAGACATCGGACCAATCATATCGCGATTAATCAGGGCCAGTAGTAGATTGCTGTTCTAAAGGTTCATCCTAGCGAAAGCAGCCATATAGATTTATTTACAGCCTCGTATTATATTTCTGTGACTTTCACCTCCGCTCCACTCAATGAAATGTGAGCTATAAATCGCTTTGTCTGACTTTTCGGACAGGCAAATACGAGTAGTTTTTGAGCGCGTGAAGCCGCGACGTAAAGTTCTCGCGCATCTTCCGCCATACTATTGTCGGGTTCCTTTTCCAGGTGCGTTAAAATACCCTTCGCCTTTGGCGCGGTCAAAACTACACACACGCCTTGATACTGTTTCCCTTTGACTTCGTGGATCGTCCGAGCACTAAGACCGGGCGCAGGCACCGATCCCAGAATCTCATCAAGCTGTGCTTGATTACGCAGTTTTTGTGAAATGGTGCCTACGCCTGCGGGCAAAAAGACACTCAATGCATTTCGCGCACGGGCAATCCATTCATTTCGGGTGTGCCCCGCTGTAGCATCAAAACGAAGCAACTGAAGAATCTTGACGATCTGCCCCCTCCAGCTTAACGCTTCGAGGCTATCTTCAGAAATGGCTTGATGATAAGTCCGTCCATTCAATTTTTCGGATACCACCATAGTAATTAAGTGAGCATCGGTTATTGCATAAAACTGATCTCTTGAACTCTCAGCATGGTGGAATTTCATGACCGCATCGGCAAGCCGCAAACTGAGAGATTGTCCGACATCCTCTGTGTACGCACCAATCGCCTTCAATCCGCTACTGCGTGTCTTGGCAGTAACTCTACAGTCTTTCAGGGGAATCCCGCTCTCATCTGCAATTGTTGTGAAGGCTGTGCCTATCTGCATCGACACTCCTTTACCGCCGTAACTAAGTACATGAACATTCAGATCGCAGTCTTTTAGCGGGCCCAGAGCTTCTTCTTCATCTCCACGCTGACTTGGTGCTCGAAGTGTGTGTACTACCTTGCAAATGTGCCGAGATGACCGAAAGTTCCCCGTGAGCGGGAACTGCTCATTTTCTGCAAAAGTAGAAGCATACTTAAATAGCTCATCGGAAACTCCACCCCGAAAACCATAAATGGATTGATGAGGATCGCAAACGACTTTGGTCGGAATCTTCGCTGTATCCCTCAACCAGTCGATAATAGACAAATCATCCGGATTACAATCTTGAGCCTCATCGACAATGATCTCCCAAAAGCGAGCATTCAAAATGCGACCAAGTCGATTGCTGAATGCCTCGTCCTTAATATTGGCGTTTGCGATCCTTCTGACATCGTCGAAATCTAATTGGCCTCTTTCATATAATCGTGCCTGCAAACGCTGCGCAGCCGTTTCATATCTAGATGGATCGCGATTAAAACCTACTTTCCTAGCCTCCTCTGGAATAATCTTGCCTGTAGAACGTTCAAAACAGTCAAGTCGAAGACCTTGTGCGCCAGGAAACGGCGTTACGATAAGATCGCCAGTGCCTGGGATTACTTTGAGGGAGCTATCGCATCCGTCTAATCCGAATGGCTCAACTAGATAATGCCAAATGAAGCTATCGAATGTTCCAACAAAGTGCGGAAAAACCTGGACCGAGAGAAGACTGTCTTTCTCTAAGCGTTCCTGTAGTTCTGAAACGGCGGCATTGGTGAAGGATAAAAAGGCAAGACCTCCGCGGGTCTCGGGCTTAGAAAGCACGGCTCTCGCTCTTTCTACAATGCAACGGGTTTTTCCTGCGCCAGGGCACGCCGAAATAAATGCTGAGCCTTCGTGCTCAACAATGGTGACCTGTTCGGTTGTCAATGAGGACCTAGTCATCAATACCCGTCACGCCGAAATCGATTCGATGGCATCCGACAGATATTTCGGTACTTCGAATTTTTCGCCATCTTCGATCCGCTGGGCGAGTACTTGGGCAAAATCACCTTTTCGAGTTTCCATAAAAAGGGCGTGCATGCTTGCAGCGAGATCGTCGCCCGTATGTGCAACGGCTTTGTCCCACTTATCCTCCGATTGTGGATGAACTTCGATGTATGCGGCTTTAAGAACATCGTGGTTACCGGCAATCAGAAGCTCTGTTTCTAGCGAATAGTCATTGATGTATGTTGCGCAAATCGCAGCCGCGCCGCTGCCTTCTGCCATCTCATCATAGATACGTTTTCGGTTCGCTCCGGCAGTCAGACCATTTTCAAGCGTCTTCGGACCATCTCCGTCAGTGACAAGCACAACTCTGTCCGCGATTCGAATGTCATTTTGAGGCGTAATCAAAAGCTTCACATAGGGCTGAAAATCGACACCGTCGATTGGGACGAACGTCGTTGACCTGAACCGACGGAGCGCGGCTTCGTCATCCTTCAATACAATCTTTTCGGCAATGATTGGTAGGAGCAGGGCTTCCGCGATTCCCTCAACCAGAAACATTCGTCCACCGAACATGAACGAAGCTTTTGTCACATCAATGTATCTATCGATCTTTCGCCGTTCCTTGTCGTTGGTCAGAAGATCGGCGAGAGAAATTGATCGGGTTTCCCGGCGAGGTGTTGGCCGTGCTGACTGTACCGTGGCAGCTTCAGAGGCGGCGGCTGTTTCTCCTTCGAAAGCAATGGAGCGGAGAAAAACGATACTCTTGCTTGGCACACTCGCAGTCAGATTGGGTGAGTGAGTCGCGACTAGCACTTGAATTTCACCTGCGGGGGAACCATCATCTTTTGGATTTTTCCTCGATTTGACTGCTCGCTCCCTCAAGAAGGCAAGCACAGCGGCCTGCAATTGCGGGTGCAAATGTGCCTCCGGTTCCTCAACTAGGAAAAGTGTTAAATCGGCGTTGTTGACATTTTCCAGCTCTACCGCAATCGTCGCTATATATAGAAGATTTGCATAGCCATGACCAGAATAACTAAGATCTTCAGGTTCGATACCATGATCGGCAAGACTAAACTTTAGGTCTCTCGCAATATCGATCAGCTTCTCATTTTTCGAAAACCCTAATGATGCTGCTTGCTGCCGGACACCAGCCGTCAAAGCCTCAAGCCCGACATCGACTGAACCGCCGATGGTTTTTAATATCTCATGGTCAGCATCGCGGGATAGTGCTTTGATCAAGTCAACAGGGTCTGAGTCCTTTAGGAAGTGCCTCAGTAGTGCATAGATCCGTGTTGGATTCCCGGAGGCGAGTGCATATTTTGCATCCCGTAAAGCTGGAAGATAGACATGGCGAATCATGTCATGACTTCCTGGCTCAGGCGTTCGCCCTTCTTTGCCAGCCCAAAGTGCAGGGCGAGGAGGAAAACCACCCTTTGTCTCGTCATATGAAAGGCCAAATACCGCTTCTGTCATAGCCTTATCGGAACAAGCTGATATAAGACGCCCCTGCTGTGCATCATTTAAGTTGACGTAACGAGCTGACAGATCAAAGCAAGTTCCCGCATCAAAACGAATGTCCGTGAGCTGACAGTAAATATCCCTACGACCGCTCAGCGGCGGCGTCAGGAGGCGTAGCGCATCGACGGCATTACTCTTACCGCTATTATTCTCACCGACGAGAATTGTCAGATCAGGCTGTAGCGAAACCGTGCTGGATTTGAACGAGCGGAAATTATTTAGCGATAGTTCTTTCAAATACATGTCATCTATCTCATTTCATCGGATTACATATTTCACTATCGTTGAGTTCGTGCATTCAATAAAGAAAACCTTTTGTGGAAAGTTTTCAGCGTCCGCTTTGGGTGATAGCGGTCCATCATCATCTATGTTGAATCTCCGTTAAATCGTATTAACCAGTCGTTCTCTGAAATTTGTCGACTTGTGCTCCTTTTGGAACTTCTCCGTACTTCTCTTTTCATTCTGAGGTCATTATACCGGATAAAAACCACGCCGCATCTTGAATGAGTTTTCTGTTCCGTGGGCCTCCCGGGCGAGTCACGATATCCCATCGTATTGTCAGTGGGCCATTCGTGGAAATGATAGAGAGCACACATTCAAACCGGTTCTCCTATTGGGGGTCACTTGTTCTCGTGATTTTTGCTGGGAATGTTGTACAAGCGGCTGAGCTTGCAGTGGCGACTCCCCAAGTCATTGAAGTTTTTGCCTCGACTGATCTGCCCATTATTGGCGGGGCTGTTATCAAACCGGCACCAGATCGACCGACTTCCGAGCTGCAAATCTACGAGCTGGACGGCATCCAACATATCGAAACGAAGCTGTCCATAGGCCTCACAGCCGATCCGGAGCAATCCAAACGCATTGTTCTGCAACGGATCCAGCAACTGCATGAGGACGATCGCGCACAGATGCAACATGCCGCGATGGGATTGGCGAAGGCAGTGCAATACGGCGTCGACCGTTATCCGGCCATTGTGTTTGACGGTCAGGTGGTGGTTTACGGTCTCACTGATCTGGAGGTGGCACTCCAACACTACCGAGCATGGCGGACGGGGAATCAGCCATGAATGCGTCGCGCCGCGTGTCTTACTTCTTTGCCGCCGTGCTCATGTTACCCGCCACCGGGTATACCGGTGCGATCACAACACCGGAGATCGTCGCCAAGACTACAGCGGCCGCGTTTGCCTGCATGCAATGGATGCCCATCGGCACATGTTTCTGGTTGCGCTGTTCGTTGTTTGGTTGCAGTGTCAGAACTTCCCTCAAGGTCGGGCACTACAACCCGGATTTGGTTGTTAGTAGCTACAATGAATTGGGTGGCAACCCATGGACAGAGATTTGGGCAACCCTGGGTCTTGCCCAGAAGGCAGCAGCGAATGGATTGCTCGGTTCGTTGTTGCCGGTGCCTATCGACAGCGCGGGCAACCGCACCGAAGGGACTTCCAACAACCGCGACCATAAGAATCTGGTCTTCCGCGAGTCGGATGCCATCGGCCATCCGCTCAGTTCACTCTCCGGAATCGTGTCCGGCGTGGGCTTGTTGTGTCAGTCGCAGACTACATCCTTTGTTCCCTATTTCCAGTCCGGACTCGATGCGTTGTCCTGGCGCCAGGAGGTGCCGGAGATATTCTATCCCGCGAGTTTCATTCCCGGCTTGCGTGAGATCGGCACCTGGCCGTTGCAGACCTGGGGTGGGGTATATCCACGTACCGGTTGGACCACCCAGGCCGAAGAACCCAAGGCCGCGGCCATCAATGCGCAACGGGCCGGTGACATCGTAACTCGCACGGCGCAGCCGCATGTGTACGTTCCGGTCACAGGGTCATCGTCTTCTGGTCAAAAGGTCTGGCCACCGGGACCGCTGATGGAGAAGGACCGCCGTACCGGTACCTGGCAGATGATGGTCCCGCTTAGCGAGTCGAGCTGTAGTGTTTTTGGCACGAATGATCTGGCCAGCCTGACAGGCTGGGGAGGAGGTCGGGTCGATGACGCGGGCGACTATGTCTGGAACCTCTGGCGGCCTTACAAGTGTTGCCAACGGCGCGGCCAGTTCTATCTGTTTTCTATCGACTGGATTGCTTATCCCCCATGAAGAAAAAACGCGGTTACCCAATGACCACAACACCCGAATCTACACAGTTCAATCCACGGAACGCACGCGCGTTGTTGGTGGTTGTCCTTATATTATGGAATAGCGCCTACGCGGCCACCAAGGCGCCGACGGAAGACAGCCTCTGGTACTACGAGATCGGTGGTGCGGAGCCGGTCTCGGCACCGGCCAATCCCTCGGTGGTTTCGGTCACCCTGGGCGGTTCGGCGCAGCTCGGTCTCGGTTACAGCTGTGGCAAGTTCGATCCCGTCGCGGCGGTTACTAATACGCTGAACGACATTGGTTCCGGTGTCGACAATATGCTGAACGCCATGACCGCCGCGGCGAGTGCCGCCATCGCGTCACTACCGGCGCTCATTCTGCAAAGGGCCAACCCCGGACTCTACGATATGTTCCAGAATGCGCTGCTCAAGGCCGAAGAGACTATGCAGCTTGCCACCAAGTCCTGCGAGCAGATGGAGGCCGAAATCGCCCAGGGCAAGAATCCCTATGCCGATCTCATCACCTTGTCCAAGGGCAACGACTGGAAACTCCAGATGGGGGTCGGCGGCAACGACGCCGTGACCGCGAAGGACGCGGTCGAGACATCGAATGGTGACAACGGTGTCCCGTGGATCGGTGGCCAGGCCGGTGGTTCGGGTCAGCCACTCCTGGAATTCACCGGCGATATCGTCAAGGCCGGTTACAACCTCAATATGAACCGGCCACTCACCGCAGTGGGTCCGGTGCCGCCAGCTGCGGCGACTCGCCTGACCGAGGTCTGGGCCACGCCCGCCGATGCCAGGGACTGGGTCGTGGATGTGGTGGGCGAGAACATCGTGACCACCTGTGATACCTGCCGTAAGGACAGTATTCCCGGCACCGGTCTGTTGCCGAAGCTCTATCAAGAAGCGAGCACGGTGACAGTGGAGATTCAGAATCTGGTCAGCGGCGCGACGCCACCGACACTCACAAACCTGGAGAATATCACCGCGCCCGGCGTGGCCATCACGCGCCAGGTCATCGAAGCAATTCGGGAGATGCCGACCTCCGAGCAGAGCCTGATTATGGGCCGGTTGGTCTCGGAGATCAGTACCGCGCGCACGGTGGAAAAGGCCCTGTTCGCCCGCCGGCTGTTACTCACGGGCCGGCAGGTGCCGGAGGTCTACGCCACCGAGGTGGCCCGCGAGCATGCCGATACATCCATCGCTGAACTGGACAAGGAAATCGAGAACCTTTTGTTCGAGACGCGGGTGCGTAAGGAAGTCGTCTCCGACACAGTGACCATGCTGCTCAAGCGAGCAGCGGCACGACGCCAGACATCTTTGAACACACCCACGGTGCCGACGATCGACCCCAGGCCTTTGAGCAATGGCCGCGTCCCGTAACCGGTTTACTATGCGCAGACGCTGGTTCGTAATGCTGACCCTGTTGGCATTCGGGTTGGCGTTGGGCATCGGTGCCTTCCTCTGGCACTCGGTGCAAACCTCGTCGGTCGCCGCAATCCAGACCCGGATCGACGTGTTGAAGCCCGTGTTGACCTCAATCCGGCTTCTGCTGATCGGCCTGGTGGCACTGTCATGGCCAGCGTTGATCCAGGGCCTCCATCGATGGGGCCGTGTTGATGAGGCAGGGGCGGCACGCTTGCTGTCCCTGCGTTGGCGGATCGTGACCTGGCTGGTCGTGATCGAACTGATGCTTGGACAGAATCTCCTGGGCCGGTTTATGTCCGCATTGCAGGGAGCCAGCACATGACTGTCGACAGTTATCTCGAACTGTTTACTACTTTGTTCGGTTGGGCTTTCTACGGCATCCTTTGGGATGTGCTGGTGGGAACTGGCATCGTGTTCCTGCCGTTTCTGGGTATCCTCATCGACAACTGGCGGGAGCCAGCCGAAGGCGGCGAGTTCGGTACCGTCACCGGGCTATCGCTGCGCCGTATGGAACTGGAAATTTTCATCGCGTTGTTGGTCGTTGTCCTGGCCGGGCAGCCGGCCGCGCTAACGCCGTTGAACGCCGGGACGCTCAGCTACATTCCGCCGCCGACCTTGATTGACCCCACACCCACTACGGCGACAGTCGCAGCGCCCCAGAGTACCTATGGCACGACCGGGTTTACGGGTTCGCCGGCAACGGTGAACATCCCGGTTTGGTGGTATGCAGTGCTGGCCATGACGTCGGGGCTGAATCACGCGGTGGTCGAAGGGCTGCCCACAGCAGCCGATATGCGTACCTATGAGCAGCAAGCCCGTCTGGCCACCATCGCAGATCCGCGTCTGCGGCAGGAAGTCAGTGATTTTTTCAGCCAGTGCTACATCCCGGCGCGCTCGAAATACCAGGCCGAGCGGCCGGCAACGGCCGCGGTCAGCGCCCTGTTGAGTACCTACGGACCAGATGATCCTGACTGGATGGGTTCGCACGTCTACCGCAACACGCCTGGGTATTACGATACGCTCCGACCGGCCATGCAGATCTCGGGCTGGGCCTACAATGCGGCGCGCGACACGGAATACGATCCGACCGCGCCGCCCACCTGGGGCAAGCCCTACTGCAAACAATGGTGGGAAGACAGCTCGATTGGCCTAAGAGAAAAGCTGATTAACGAGGCCGATGCAACATCCGCCGGGTTTTCAGGCCTCGTTGTCGCTGTGGCACCGGCACTGGCCAGCGAGAAGCAGAACGACGCCGTCGCCCGCACCGTGCTCACCAACTCACCGCCCAGCTGGTCGAACAATGATCTGGTGGCAAATAATTCCGGCAGCACTGGGTTGGTGAGCACTGCGGAGAACATCGTGAAAGGCGGGCTGGCCTCAGGCGGAGTGGTTGCGGCATCGGCCATGTTCTCGGTAACCATGACCGCGGTCCTGCAGGCACTCCCCATGGTGCAGGCGGTACTCTTGCTCGGCATCTATGCCTTGCTTCCTATGGTCGTGGTGTTGTCGCGTTACTCCATCTCCATGATGGTGATCGGCGCCATGGCCATCTTCACCGTCAAGTTCTGGAGCGTACTCTGGTACCTGGCGCTGTGGGTGGATCAGAACCTTATTTTGTCCATGTACCCGGACGTCAACATCTTCCTGCAGATCTTCGCCAACCCCGGCGAGCACGACATCAAGCGCATGTTGCTCAACATGATCACAACCAGTCTCTATTTGGGTCTGCCGTTGCTGTGGAGCGGGATGATGGCATGGGCGGGTGTGAAGGTTGGCCGATCGATAGATGGAGCCACCAATCCGCTACGGGCTCCGGCTCAAGATGCCGGCAGCCAAGGCGGAAATATCGGCAAGACTGTCGTTACAAAAGGGATTAAACGCTAATCCTTTTCGTACCAACCAGCCGCGTCCGTGCCATCGTCCAGTTTTCCTGTGCGGTAATTTAATACGCCTCCGCGGGCGGCTTGATTTGTCGCGTCGTCAGTATCAGATGTTTTAGCGCTACTTGCCAGAAGTCCCAGAGCTCCGGACAAGAACCTTAGAAGGAGACGAATGGCTTTGATAAGGGAAGTAACGAGATTGCTAGTTGTAGTGGGAAAGTTCATCTTTCACCCGCGTTTTGATACTCGGCAACAAGAGCCTGAGCGTCAATGATCATATCATTGTTCATCGTCTTTTGTGTAATCCAATACAGCCAGTCAAATATTGGGCTAGATGTTGAACGATAGTTTCCCCAGAGATAACTCAACTTGTTAAGTTCTTCCTTATCTCCCTGGGCACGTACAGGGTCAGAGCTATATTCACACCATAATTCGTGGGCGTGCTGGGAAGACTCCTTTGCGACTTCAGTGCATGTGTTATTAACCAGCCACTCATCTATTAGAAGAGCTAGCAACGGGGAAGATGGGACGAGAATATTGACGATATAATCTGATAATTTGTAATCGAGAACATGCATCAGGAGAAAGCCGGTCATTACTACAACTGTTCCCGTTAATAGTAGTACGAAGCTGTATTTTTGGCGTAACTCGAACTCCCACTTGAAGGTGGATAAAAGGCAAAGAGTTGTTCCTGCATTCTCGGGTAGTTTGGATACCGTGTTTGGCCACCATTCTGATAGGTTAGGACGGTCGGTAGGATTTCTGTCAAGCCACTGATTTGACATGCGGTCAACTTGTGATGGTCTTATCTCAAGGATTGTTGGTTTGACACCCAACCCGAGAACTTCAAAATCGTGAAGCCGTTGAAGCTTGCTTCCAATGGTAATAAATCTGTTGACCAGGTAGTGTTTCCCTAAAGTGCCCATTAACATAGATAACAAGCTTACGGTAACAACCATGGCGGCAAGGTTATCGGGTAAATACGCAGTCAGGTTTTGATGGTTGATGGCTGCCAAGAGTTGGAGGATGACCAATACTAGTGTCAGTGCCCATATCAGAGATTTCCAGTGCTTCGCTTTTTTGTAGGCGTATCTAAATGCAGCTGCGATCTTGACGTTTCCCTCCATTGATTGTCTTTTGCTTATATCATTCATGGTGGTTACCCATAACTTGGAAATTTATCGCCAAATATTTCGCTCCATTTCCTGATGGACCGTGCGTAATCTTTATCAGACTCATATTGCCTGGCTTCTTCTGCTTTATTTTTGTCCTGCCAAGCCCGTGTTGAAATTTTATTCCTTTCTTCGGTTGTCAGAAAATTAATGTTGCCCTGGATGCCTTTTGGGTCCTGTATATCAGATGTAATATTGAGCCAAATGTATTGAAGCAAATTGGGGATCTCCAGATCTACAAACTCACTAGCCTTTGTTGTTTGCGCCGCATAATAGTTTAGGATCATGGTTTCAAGTAGATATGACCCCATCGAAGGCATGGTCGGCCGTTTGTTCCAGTATTTCATGATGCGGATAAGGTTTAATACGTTTCCATCATGTGCCTGGTTGATCTGACTTGTTCTCTCTTGGTCAATAAGAGGGTCTGTCTTTTTCCAGGCGCCTGTACCATCAGGTATTAAATAGTAAGATCTCCCGAACTCATCTGGGGACGTATAAAAGCAAGGCACGATATCGAAGTTCCAGTCGTAACTGCTTAATTGAAGTACAGCGGCTTCTTGGTTTCTTTTTGTTTCGGAATTTTTATATTGCGGTACTGACCGTAGGGCTGAAACAAATTTATTTACTACCTTGATCGAATTAAGGGTGCGGGTGCCGTCATTGCATAGCGGGTGCAGGCGGTCCGCCGCCTCGCTAGCACTAATACTGATTGTGGTGAAGCCTTCATAATACGTTGATCCTTCTGCTGTCAGGCAGATCATCATGTCAATGTCATCTAGCGGCCTCTTTTTAGTTCTTCTGGCAAATGAACCAAAAAATATACTTTTTCCGTCATAAAGGGTAGGAAATTTGTCGACCTTCCCTGGGAAAGTCGATATCTGACCTACGAGCCAATCCCGGCTGGATCTAGCCGTTTTGGTTTCGCCTTGTCGTAAGTTGACCATATCTGACAAGAACTCGCTGAAGGCTTGGATCACACTGGTTGCCATAAAAGCTTCCTTTCTTCTTGTGTTCAATAGGCCTGGCATTCGCGGCATGCAGAAAACAGATGAGAGATATCTGTAAGTTCAATGCTGGATGTTTTTACATCCATAAACTGCCCAGTCTCGGCGTCGCGTTTAACCCAGTTGCCAGCAGGGGTTTTGGTCTGTGAGCGCTGTTTGACGGCGCCATTGCGGTGCCCATCACCTTTGGGAGGATTGGTGGCCATGTTGATCTCCTGTACAAGTTGAAAAAGCCAGGTAGAGACCATCTCTACCCTACGGATATTCTATAATCATCAATATGATGACGTCAAGAGACCAAAAAGAGCGCAATAAGAAAAAAGATTACCATAAAGCGTCATTTTAGGGCAGAATATCTGACTACTTGGACTAGGGGAGAAAATTTACGGTGCATCTGTCAGAAATAAGCCAGGCACAAAAAGAACGGTTATCCCATATAGATTTCAGGGCATTTTTCCTGGGGGAGATTGGTCGAAGTGATCTTGTGTCCCGGTTTGGTATTGGGGAGGCGGCGGCGACGCGCGATATCACCCTCTATAGAGAACTGGCGCCCAAGAATCTCGAATACGACACCAAGGTTAGATCGTATGTAATGTCCGAGGCGTTCAAGCCCCTGTTTGATTATTCACCTGCCCAGGTGCTGGCTGCACTCTCACAAGGCTTTGGCGAGGATTTTGTCGGTAGCCACAAGGCCATCATTTCCTGCGAAACACCGGCCGAACTAAATAGACCTCTGTTACCTGTCCTCGCTGTTCTCACACGGGCTATCCACCACAAGAAGGTGGTTCGCATTCAGTATCGTTCAATCGGATCAGGATTAAGCAGTCGTGAAATAGCCCCCTTTGCGTTGGTTGATAACGGCCTGCGCTGGCATGTGCGAGCCTTCGATCGCAATCGTCAGGACTTCATTGATTTTGTGGTCACGCGAATCGCAGATCCAGTCTTGGTCGAAGGCGAGCCTAAAGAGCACGAATCGAGCGAGGCCGATATACAGTGGAACAGAATTGTTGAAATGAATTTAGTGGCGCATCCAAACCTTCCTCATCCTGAAACCATTGAGATGGATTACGCGATGCGGGATGGCGGGCTAAAAATAAATGTCCGTGCGGCCGTAGCTGGCTATGTGCTGAGACGATGGAATGTGGACTGTACCAAAGACCACAAGCTTGAGGGGGCAGAGTACCACCTCTGGCTTTCTAATCCTCAGGCCCTATACGGCGTCAAGAATCTGGTTCTGGCTCCTGGCTACGAAGGTACTGAGTAACTTGATTTTCGTACGTCTGACCGACGTTGGAAGTTTAAATAGAGAATAGGTCGATGATTGGGTTGAGGCTGGTGGCGCGAGTTCCCCTCGAAGCAGCGATGAAAACGAATAAACACATTGAAAATGGAAATTGATATAGATGGCGATCAAGAAATCTGAGCTTTACTCATCGCTTTGGGCGAGTTGCGACGAATTGCGCGGCGGGATGGATGCCAGCCAGTACAAGGACTATGTCCTGTTCATGCTATTCATCAAGTACATTTCCGATAAGTACGCCGATACCGATGATTTTGCGCCACCAGTCACCATACCGGCAGGGGCCAGCTTCAAGGACATGGTCAAGCTCAAGGGCAAGAGCGATATCGGTGACAAGATCAACACCCAAATCATTCAGCCGTTGATCGACAACAATTCCCGCCTGGCTCGCAGCGACTTCCCCGACTTTAACGACCCGAACAAACTCGGTGAGGGCAAGGCGATGGTGGACAGACTCACCAACCTGGTGAGCATCTTTCAAAAGCCTGAGCTGGATTTCTCAAAAAACCGCGCCGATCACGACGATATTCTGGGCGATGCCTACGAATACCTGATGCGGCATTTTGCTTCTGAAAGCGGCAAAAGCAAAGGTCAATTCTATACGCCTTCCGAGGTCAGCCGCATCATCGCGAAGGTCATCGGCATTTCACCGCAGAATGCCGTTGCGTCTACCACGGCTTATGACCCGACCTGTGGATCGGGATCGTTGCTTTTGAAGGTGGCCGCCGAGGCGGGCAAGCACATCACCCTTGAGGGGCAAGAAAAAGATGTGACCACCGCCGGTCTTGCCCGCATGAACATGATCCTGCACGACTTCCCGACGGCCAACATCCTCAATGGGAATACGCTCGCCTCTCCCAAGTTCAAGGATGGCGAGAGCTTGCGGACCTACGACTTCGTCGTCGCCAATCCACCGTTTTCGGACAAGACCTGGAGCACCGGACTTACGCCCGCGACTGATCCATACCAGCGCTTTGAATGGGGCGAGCCGCCCGCGAAACAGGGCGACTATGCCTACCTGCTGCACATCATTCGCTCGATGAAAAGCGCTGGCAAAGCGGCCTGTATCCTGCCGCACGGCGTGCTGTTTCGTGGCAATGCCGAGGCGGCTATCCGTAAGCGGCTTGTTCGCTCTGGATATCTGAAAGGGATCATCGGGCTGCCTGCCAACCTGTTTTACGGCACCGGCATCCCCGCCTGTATCCTGGTGCTCGACAAGGAAAATGCCCCGGCTCGCAAGGGCGTATTCATGATCGACGCCTCTAAAGGCTTCATCAAGGACGGCAACAAGAACCGTTTGCGCGAGCAGGACATCCATAAGATTGTCGATATCTTTACCAAGCAGACCGACACCACCCGCTATGCCCGCATGGTGCACTTCGACGAGATCGCCGATCCCAAGAACGACTACAACCTTAATCTGCCGCGCTATATCGACAGCACCGAACCGGAGGATATTCAGGACATCGACGGCCATCTGCGCGGGGGGATTCCCGACTGGGATATCGATGAACTATTCGAAAGCGCTGGCCGCCCCGGTTATTCCAGGCTGAAGTCGCCCATTGCCACCGTGAAGTCGGCCATTCTAAGTCACAAAGAATTTACAGCCTTTAAGGCGACCGTAACGAAAATCTTTGATCAGTGGCGCACCACCAATACACAAGCCCTGAAAGGCTTTAATAAAGATGAACACCCCAAAGCGCTGATTGAGACCATTGCCGAGGACTTGCTGACAAATTTCCGTAATGCCCCGCTGCTCGACGCCTATGACATTTACCAGCACCTCATGGACTACTGGGCTGAAGCCATGCAGGACGATTGTTACCTGATCGCCGCCGACGGCTGGGTGGCCAAGACCCATCGCGTCATGGAAGAGGTCAAGAGTGGCAAGAAAAAGGGTGAGATGAAAGACAAGGGCTGGGCCTGCGACCTGATCCCCAAGCCTTATATCGTCGCTCGCTATTTCGCTAAAGAGCAGGCCGAGCAGGATGCCCTTCAAAATGAACTGGATGCTGTTAGCGCCAGCCTCACCGAATTAGCCGAAGAGCACGGCGGCGAAGAAGGTGCGCTGAAAGATGTTTCCACCAAGGGCGACGCCCAGGAGGCATACACCCAGGCGCTCGTCGCTGTGTGGAATGAGGAAGACAAAGCCGCAAGTCGCGCTTACAGCACCCTCATGGATCAGGCCGAGGAACACGCTGCGCAGATCCGCGTTCTCACTGATCACCACTTTATTTCTGTGTTGAAGAACAACAAGGGCAATCTGACCCTCAAGGCAGTCAAGGATCGACTTGCCGCGACCAGCGATCCGAAGGAGAGCGCGGCACTTACGAGTTGTCTCGAAGCGGACAAAGAGCAGAAGGCTGCTACCAAAGAAGCGTCTGAGCTTCTCGCCAAGGTAGAAAAGCAATACCAGAAGAGACTCAAGGCCGACCCTCTGCCGGAGAATCTTGTCGATCTGCATGCCACGGTTCGTTACCTGAACCTGCTCGACGAGCAAAGCGCACTCAAGAGCAAGGTCAAGGAAGCGGATGCCGCGCTGGACAAGCTGGCCTATGACAAATACCCGCAGCTCAGCGTGGACGAGATCAAGACCCTGGTCGTAGATGACAAGTGGCTGGCCACCCTGGCCATGGCCGTGCAGGGTGAGCTGGATCGTGTCTCGCAGACTCTCACCACCCGCATTCGTCAGCTTGCCGAACGATACGATACGCCGCTACCGAAATTAGTGGACGAAGTGGCGGATCTGTCGGTCCGCGTCGATGAACACCTCAAGCGAATGGGGGCGGTATGGAACTGAAACCGGGATATAAGGAGACCGATGTTGGGGATATCCCAGAAGATTGGGAAGTAATTCCACTTGGCAAAGGTTTATCTGGCAGGCCTGGCTATGGAATCAATGCACCAGCGGTTCCGTATTCCGATCGATTACCTGCATATATTCGCATCACAGATATCACCGAAGATGGGCGGTATGACCCTTCCAATCCTGTTTCAGTTAAATCGGCTGATTCTGAAAAATATTTTCTTGAAGATGGTGACATAGTCTTCGCACGAACAGGCGCAAGTGTTGGAAAATCATATAAGTACAGGCCGTGTGATGGCCGGCTTGTATTCGCAGGGTTTTTGATTCGCGTACATCCAGATTCCATCAACCTGTATGCGCCTTATGTGGCAGCCTATATAACAACTGGGCCTTATTGGCGATGGGTACAGTTGATGTCTATGCGAAGCGGCCAGCCTGGAATCAATGGCAATGAATATGCAATGTTGCCTATCCCTAAGCCTCCCATAACTGAGCAACGCGCCATTGCCACCGCCTTGAGCGAAGTGGAGTCCCTGCTGGATAGCCTTAATCGCCTGATCGCCAAGAAGCGCGATCTCAAACAGGCCGCCATGCAGCAACTCCTCACCGGCAAAACCCGCCTGCCGGGGTTTGCGGATGAGTGGGAGTTAAAGCGGCTTGGGGATCATGTTACTTTCTTGCGCAACGGAGTTAATTCACGAGCGGAACTCACGTTGGACGACCCAGTAAAGTATCTACATTACGGTGACATCCATTCGTGTACCAGTGTGATGCTTGACCCGGCATCATTACCAAGTTTGCCATCCTGTAAAGCAAAAACTCTTGAGCGTTTGCGTGATGGCGATTTGGTATTCGCGGATGCATCAGAAGACCTTGTCGGCGTTAGCAAATCGGTAGAGATATCTAATCTAGGTGACGCGGAATTAGTCGCTGGCCTTCACACCATCGCAGCTCGCTTCGACAAAGCAGTGTTGGCAGATGGATTCAAAGCATACCTCCAATTCTGCCCGGCTTTTTCCAGTCATCTCCGACGATTGGCAGCAGGAACCAAAGTCTATGCAACTAATCGCTCTCATATTGCCAGTGTCGAGATGCGGCTGCCAGGAATCAAGGAGCAAGAGGCCATTGCAGCTGCCTTTAATGACATGGACGCCGAGATAGCCGCCCTTGAACAGCGCCGCAACAAAACCAAAGACATCAAACAAGCGATGATGCAGGAACTGCTGACCGGCAAGACCCGTCTCGTGACGCCAGGAGGTTCCAATGTCTGAAAAACCTCGCCCCGAGCGGCTGACCCAGAATCGCGTGGTTGCCCTGTTTACCGACACATCCCGGCCGGACTGTCTTGGCTATCACTATCTGGGTGATTGGAGCAAGCGCCCAAACAATGGAACAGCCAATCGCCCCATCGAAGTGGAATATCTCAGGGCAAACCTCAAGAAGCGCGGCTATTCAGATGCCCACATCTCCGCCGCCCAGCAGAAGCTGGAAACCGCCGCCGATACCACTGGCGTCACCCTCTACCAGGCCAACATGCGCACCTATAACCTGTTGCGCTACCCGGTAAAGGTGCTACTGGCACCTGGGCAGCCCCACGAGGATGTGCACCTGATCGACTGGGAGCATCCAGAGGAAAACGATTTTGCTCTGGCCGAGGAAGTCACCCTGAAGGGCGGCTATGAACGACGTCCCGATCTGGTTTTGTACATCAACGGTATCGCCATCGGCGTGATTGAACTCAAACGCAGCTCGGTGGAAGTGGCCGATGGCGTTCGCCAGTTGATCACTAACCAGGAAGAAATCTTTAATATCGGCTTCTTCAGCACGGTGCAGCTCGTCTTTGCGGGCAGCGACTCGCAGGGTTTGCGCTACGGCACTACCGGCACCCCCGAACAGTTCTTCGTCCAGTGGAAAGATGAGGAAGGCGGCAGCGCAATGGAGCCCGGCACATTGCTCGATAAGCCCCTGGCTCAGATGTGCGGCAAAGAGCGACTGCTGGATCTGATCCGCAACTTCATCATTTACGATGCAGGCCAGAAGAAGGTACCCAGGCCCCATCAGTATTTTGGGGTAAAAGCCGCCCAAGAAAGGGTCCGGCAGCGCGAGGGGGGTGTCATCTGGCATACCCAGGGCAGCGGCAAGAGCATCCTCATGGTGCTGATCGCCAAATGGTTGATGGAACACGATCCGGATGCGCGAATCCTGGTCATCACCGACCGCGACGAGTTGGATAAGCAGATTGTGGGCGTGATGCGCAACGCCGGGGTGATCGGCGAGGAGGCACCGTCGCCGCGCATTACCTCAAGGTCACAGTTTGTCGAGAAGCTCGGCGCTACCACTCCGCGCCTGCTCTGTGCGTTGATCCACAAGTTCGATCTTGACCTCAAGAGTGATCCACCGCCGATTCATGGGCGTTTTTACATCTTTGTCGATGAATGCCACCGGACCCAGGGTGGCGATATGAACAAACAGATGAAGCGGTGGATGCAGGACGCCATCTTCATCGGCTTTACCGGCACCCCACTGCTGCGCAAAGACAGAAAGACCACCCGTGAGGTGTTCGGTACCTACATTCACACCTACAAATTCCATCAGGCCGTAGCCGACAAGGTAGTTCTTGACCTTAAGTACGAAGCCCGTGATGTGCCGCAGCGCCTGACCTCACAGAAAGCCATCGATGCCTGGTTTGAGCAAAAAACCAAGAACCTGAATAACTTTCAGAAGGCGGTGCTGCGCAAACGCTGGGCAACCATGGAAGAGTTGATGAGCGCGGGCGAGCGCAAGCAACGCATCATTGCCAACATCATCGAAGACTTCGGCCTCAAACCACGATTGAACAATGATCGTGGCACGGCCATTCTGGTGGCGGCTTCCATCTATGACGCCTGCCACTATTTCCGGCTGTTTCAAAACACTTCTTTTGGCCAGTACTGCGGCATCATCACCTCTTACGAGCCGAACCACAACGCGATCTCGAGAGAGCCCGCCAACAGCGATGAGCGCTACAAGTTCGACACCTACACCCAGCATGTATTGAAGAACGGTCAGACGACCAAGCAGTATGAGGATGAAACCAAGCGGCGCTTTATTGAAGAGCCTGCCAACTGCAAATTGCTGATTGTGGTCAGCAAGCTGCTGACTGGTTTCGACGCCCCCTCATGCTCATATATCTATCTCGATAACGAACTGCACGACCACAACCTCTTTCAGGCCATTTGTCGCACCAATCGTCTTGATGGCGACGATAAGGATTATGGACATATCGTCGATTTTAAGGAGCTTTTTGGGGACGTGCAGCAGGCCATTGCGGTTTACAGCTCGGACGAGTTGGACATTGACGAAGGCAGCGGTGGGAGCAACAACATCCATCTCAAGGATTGGTTGAAAGAGGGAAAAGCGAAGCTCGACGCTGCCCGCGAAGCCTTGAAATATCTCTGTGAGCCGGTTCTTGCGCCGCGTGTGGTAGAGCAATATCTGCATTACTTCTGTGGCGACGCCAATGATCCAAACGCGCTGAATGACACTGAGGCTCTGCGTATTTCGTTCTACAAATCGGTGGCCACATTTGTTCGGGCATTTGCCGCCATTTCTCAGGATCTCGACGAAGCAGGATACTCCGCTGCCGAGATCACCTCGCTGAACAATGAGGTTGAATTCTTCAGTGAGATTCGCGCCGCGATCAAGAAGCACTCCGGGGAAGAGCTTGACATCAAGCCTTATGAGGCGGACATGCGCCACCTGATCAACACCTATATCCAGGCCGACCCTGCCGATCCTCTGGGAGCGGTGGACAACTATTCGCTGGTTGAGTTGATCATCGAGACCGGTATCCATGACGCCATCGCGAAGAAGCTCAACGAGAAAGGAAAACTCTCAAAGAATGCTGTTGCCGAGGGCATCATCAACAACGTTCGCAAGACGATTATTCGCGATCAGTTGACCGACCCTAGATTCTACAAAGAAATGTCGAAGCTGCTTGATGACCTCATCAAGCAAAAGCGCGATGACACGGAATCCTATGAAGAGTTTCTCCGCAAAGCTGAGGCGTTGGTTAAACAGATGGCGGGCAAGTCAGCATCAGGAGCATACCCTTCCGTGTTGAATGGGCACGCCTTAGCCGTTGTGTTGTTCAATAACCTGGCCACTATTCCGGTAAGCAGTTTTCACTGCCCGGACGATGCTGATGAAAAAGCCGATCTCGTACTCGAAATTGAACGCGCCATGCGTGAAAAGGCTCCGGCAGGCTGGAAAGGTGACGACACACGAGAGAAACAAGTCCTCAATGCGCTGTTCCCGCTTTTAGGACGGGATCGCGAGGCAACACGGGCGATATTTGAAATTATCAAGAATCAACCGGGCTAAGCATGACTGAGACTATTCAAATAGGGGATATTTCAATTGCGGTGACGCGAAAGGACATTAAAAACGTCCACCTTTCCGTTCATCCGCCAGAGGGCCGTGTCACGCTATCCGCCCCTACAGAAACGCGCCTTGAGGTGGCCCGGGCCTATGCCATTACAAGACTCAGTTGGATACGTGAGCAGCAGGAGAAGCTGCGCAGCCAAGCTCGGGAAACACCACGGGAATTCATCGAACGCGAAAGCCATTATCTCTGGGGTCGCCGACATCTGCTGGCAGTGATCGAACGCGACACCAAACCCTCCGTAACAGTCGACCATATACGGATCACGCTGAGTGTGCGACCAGGTAGTGACCATGCTAAACGAGCATCGATTATCCACGAATGGCATAAGTCCCTCTTGCATGCGTTTGTGCCTACCCTGATCAGTAAATGGGAACCAAAGCTCGGCGTGCAGGTAGCGGCCTATTTCCTCCAGCGGATGAAGACCAAATGGGGGAGTTGCAATCACAAAGCAGGGCATATCAGGTTAAACACCGAACTCGTGAAGAAGCCCAAGGATCTGATCGAATACGTTGTTGTCCATGAGATGCTCCACCTGATTGAGCCAACTCATAGTGACCGTTTTATTTCGTTGCTCACTGAGAATTTTCCAACATGGCGGGAAGCCCGAGCGGAACTTAACGACTTGCCTTTAGCCGCAGAAGAATGGAGGGAGTAGCCTATGACTGTTCAAAATGCGGCCATTCAAATTCTACTATCCGCAGGTAAGCCCCTTCATGCAAAAGAGATCGCTAAAAGAATTATCGAAGCTGGTCTTTGGCAATCCGAAGGAAAGACCCCTGATGCCACCGTCAGCGCGCGGCTTTACTCCGACATCAAGAAGAAGGGGGACAAATCGCCCTTCGTGAAGGTAGGCGCTCAGACATTCGCTCTTCGGGATTCATTCAAAAAATCGAAAAATGCCGAGGCGGCTCCTCTGAAAGTCAGACAACTCCCGAAACCTTCTTCTCCGAACACTGGTTTCTCGTTTACCGATTGTGCCCAAAAGGTACTTGAGGAGTTTGGCGGCAAGAAACCGATGCACTACAAGAAGATCACTGAGAAGGCGCTTGGGAAAGGATGGCTGGTAACCGAGGGAAAAACGCCCGAGGCCACCATGTACGCGCAGGTGATTACCGAGATCAAACGCCAGCAGAAACGCGGAGAGCGCCCACGCTTTGTCCAGCACGGCCGTGGCTATGTGGGCCTGAGTCAATGGATGGGGCGCGGGCTGGCGTTCCAGATCGAACAGCACAACCAGCAGGTCCGGAAGGCCCTGCGCGAGCGCCTGCTGGCCATGAAACCCGATGAGTTCGAGGAACTCATCTCGCAGTTGCTCGCGGAGATGGGCTTCGAAATGGTCGAGGTGACCAAGCTCAGCGGCGACGGCGGCATCGATGTTCGGGGCACACTGGTGGTGGGCGATGTGGTCCGCATCAAGATGGCCGTCCAGGTCAAGAAATGGAAGCTCAAGAACAATATCCAGGCTCCGGTGGTACAGCAGGTGCGCGGCAGCCTGGGAGCGCACGAGCAAGGCCTGATTATCACCACCAGCGACTTCAGTACAGGAGCTGTCAAAGAGGCCGCCCAGACCGACAAAACCCCCATCGCCCTGATGAACGGGGAACAGCTTGTGATGCTCCTGATGGAACACGGCATCGGCGTCCACCGCTCCACACCGGATCTGTTCGAGATCGATGAGGAATTTGCCAACCCCCGAGTACCAGTTAAATGACCGTCTCGCCATCATGGAGAGGCAACTGAAGCATGTCTTCTATACTGGCCTGGCTTGACCACGACTCAACAGCGAGAGAACGCACGCTACGCATTCTTTCCCTTTTCCAGGAAAAAGAAAGTCGTGACGAGCTCGGGCTTGGCTCGGTGCGGGACAGTTTCGCCGACCAGCTATTTCCCGGCACCAGCACAATCCAGACGCGGCTGCGCTATATGCTTTTCGTGCCATGGATTTATCATTCCCTGGAAGAAAAGCGATTGCCCGCGGAGAGCTTTGCCATCCAGGCTGACCTGCTGGAGAGAGACCTGGTTCAGCCGTTGATGGATTCCGATGATTTGGCGGGGGTATTCGGGAAAACCGCAGGGAAGAGTCTCAAACGTTTGCCCAGCTCCGTCTACTGGGCCGGGCTCGGCGTCTGGGGAATACGCCTTACGCCTTTCTCGCAGGATGAGTATCACAGGCGCATTGACGAAGCCTATCGTCGTCGGCATACCCTGAAAGCGTTAGAAAAAGACGCCAGGGCCAGAGGAGACGATGTTGATCAAGAGCAGCGAATGGCTACGCTCAGTTGGCATCCTCGATTGCCGGAACCGCCCGAAGAATTTCCAGCAAAGGTCGACTTTGCTTTATCCCGGGAAGAAGCTGAATTTATCCGGGATCGTATCCAGGTTGCTTGCCCCAACAGCCTGCTCTCTTTTCTTGTGTTGCACTGCGAGCCTGCCGATACCCATGCACCATGGGCACATCCGGATTACGCCAGCTTTTCTGATCAGCACAAAGAACTCCTGACCCATGCACGGCTCTTCTCCGAGGTGATGCATGGGGCTTCACTCTCGTATAACGTCCAGCTCGCCAGACTTCGAAACCATGACGATCTTGTTGCAGAGCATCAAGCCAGTTTCGACGAATGGACCGCAAGTTTTCCCCTGGAGGAGGTTCGTGCGTGGTCGGTTAGCCGCCTCTGGGAGTTGACCATTGATCACGGCCACAGCGTCACACCTCAAACGAGATCGTTTGTTCAGCAGTGGATCGACCATACCCGGAAATCCCCCAAAGACCTCCTTTCTAATGCCGAGGCATTGAACCTGATCAAAAGAAGGGAGATGAAACTCAAAGGTACTCGCTCCCGGTTCAGAAACCAGAGGGCGCTCGAGCAGTGGGGTGGGTACTCCGGGGTCGGCAGACTCGTCTACCGCTGGCCGAATGTGAAGGTGCTTTTGAACGATTTGTATCAGGGCATGAATCGGGAGCAGGTATGCTGAATCCAAACTCCCGAAGCCTCTATACCTCGGCATTGACCCCTCCGCCGGGAATGATTTTCGACGAGGCCGTTGCGACCACATTTTCAATGGATCCTGCGTTACTGCTTGAGGCGCCTGTCTACCTGGCGCTAATGGCGGCGGACGGTCAGACAGATCCTGATCCGCTAGCTGTGCTTGAGGCCATCCGTAGGTACTCGAAGCGAATAACGGTCTATGTGCAACGAGGACGGATTCAAGTCCCTCAGATAGCCAAGCCAAACCCTCTGTTTGGTTTTCTGGAGGACATGGTTGTTGAGGTAACGGCCCCTGGCGGCGGTGTCTTTCACCCAAAGGTCTGGGCAATTCGTTTTGTCAGTCCGGATCAAAGCAGCGCAATGTATCGCCTGGTAGTGCTCACCAGGAATATGACCACCGATCAATCCTGGGACCTGTCGCTTCAGCTCGAAGGGTCGATTGCAGGCCGAAAGTCGAAATTAAATAAACCGCTGGCGCATTTCTTCAACATGCTGCCGGATCTGGCGACTGGATCAGTGGAAGCAGGGCGAGTCGAGCAAGCGATCCGATTCGCAGAGGCACTATACCGGGTTCAATGGGAGCTCCCCGACGGCTTTGATGAGCTGGCCTTCTATCTTCCGGGAACGCAAGGTTTTGATTGGGAGCCTCCCGAGGCGAATCGGGTGGCTGTCATTTCGCCCTTTTGCTCTGACCAAGTTTTACGAACATTAGCGAAGCAATCCAAGGCCGCTGATGCGCTCATCTCACGGCCGGAGTCATTATCCGCCCTGAAGAAGGAGACGCTTGCACTCTTCACGCATTGTCTTCATCTGGATGAAGCGGCGGAAACCGAGGATGGCGAGGAAGACGATACCGCTGAGCATCCGCTTGCGACCGGTCTTCATGCGAAGGTTTATCTGTTCGAGACTCGATACTACTCCGACTACACCCATGTGATTATGGGTTCCGCGAATGCGACCAACGCGGCGCTTAACGCCGCGAAGAATATCGAGATTCTGGTTGAGTTAGTTGGCAAGAAGAGCAAAGTCGGTGGCATCGACGAGCTTCTTGGTGCTGACGGCCTGGGTGAATATCTTGTCGATTTCGACACAACCAAGGAAACGGTGATCGATGCGGTACGCAAGGATGCGGAAGAATGTGTTGAGCGGGCGCGAACCCGGCTGTCTGAAGTAGCGCTGTCCATCAAGTGTAGCCCCGGATCTAAAGAGGGCTTGTGGGCTCTGGTGCTGACCGGAAAAATTCCATCTCTTGATGGGATCGTTAGTGCGTCTGCATGGCCGATAACTGTCACTCGAGATTTCTCAGTGAACATCGTTGGCAGCAATGCTCATGGTCGAATCGGGCTTGGGGAGTTTTCCGCCTCTTCCGTGACGGGTCTCATCGCCTTTGAGCTTAAGACCAATCATCCGGATGTGACGGCCAGGTTTGTACTGAATCTTCCCGTTACGGGCGTTCCAGAGGAGCGCGACTCCGCCATCTTGCAGACCGTGATCAGCAATCAGGACGGGTTTATTCGTTACCTGCTGCTCTTGCTGGGCGATGATACGGCATCCGGACTTGATCCTGGCAGTGGCGTTGGGTGGGCAAAATGGCTGGCACGGTTGGCCGCAGGTGAGGACATTCCGCTGCTGGAAGAGCTGACTCGCACGTACAGCCGCCACCCAGAGAGGCTGTCAGAGATATCGGGGCTGGTTCGTGATCTGTCGCAGGGAAGTCAGAATGCCATTGTCCCTGAAGACTTTTTAAATCTCTGGACGGTTTTTGAATCGGCTATCGGGGCGCGCGATGTCTAGCAATCGTTTTTTATCAGCGCCTGCATTGACTGGGTTAAAAGACTTCCAGAGAAAGACCGTGGAGTACGTCTTCAAGCGCCTCTATGGTGATGACCCGACGTCCCGTTTCCTGATCGCCGATGAAGTGGGTCTTGGAAAAACGCTTGTTGCTCGAGGCATCATCGCCAAGACCCTGGAGCATCTTCAAGATGAAGTGGAGCGGGTCGACGTCATCTATATTTGCTCCAACGCTGCCATCGCGACCCAGAACGTCAATCGGCTCAACGTCAGCGACACTGAAGGCTTTTCAATCGCCACGCGGCTGACTTACCTGCCCAGACAGGTGCGGTCCCTGCGCAAGAACAAGGTGAACTTCATTAGCCTGACCCCTGGTACCGCATTCGACCATGCCCGTAGCCGAGGGGGGCATGCCGACGAACGGGCCATACTCTATCGGATGTTGTATGACTTGCCCCTGGCGCAAAATGAACGACGGAGACGGTTGCGCGTCGGCCTGCTTAATGTTCTTCAGGCGACAGCAGGTAAGAAAAACTGGCGAGCCAAGGCCAAAAACCTTCCCGCAGAAGATCTGGATTCGGATCTCTCCAAGGCGTTCCGGCGGGCAGTCCTTGAAGATACCGAACTCTATGCAGTCCTGAAGGAGGGCTGCGAACGCTTTGCCCGTTATCGCGACTACAGCAGAATCCCCTGGGAGGATTCCGAGCTGCGCTACAACCTGATCGGAAAGCTTAGAAGCAAGCTGGCATCCGTGTGCCTTTCCGCGCTTGAGCCCGATCTGGTCATACTCGACGAGTTCCAACGATTCAAGCACTTGCTGGACGGCGATGACGAGGCCTCCATGTTGGCGACTGCACTCTTTGAACATCCCGACGTTCGCGTTCTTCTGCTTTCCGCCACGCCCTACAAGATGTTCACCCTCGATCAGGAGACTGAGGAGGACGATCACTATCCCGATTTCATCCGGACGCTGAATTTTCTGTTCAATGACTCCGGCAAAGTCGATGCGGTCAAAAGTCTATTGTCAGACCACCGAACGACGCTTCATGTCTGCGCCAATGGTGCGGTATGCCTTCCGGGGAAAAAGACCGAACTTGAACATGCTCTCCTGAAGGTAATGTGTAGAACGGAACGTGTCGCCACTACCCGAGACCACAACTCGATGCTGAGCGAAATTGAACGGGCGGCGCCACTTATACCGGCAGACCTTCAGCATGCGGCGACGGTTGACGCGGTGGCAATCTGTGTCAAGGCCGGGGAGCCCATCGAATACTGGAAGTCAGCGCCGTATTTGATCAACTTTTTAAAACATTATGAGCTGAGGCATAAATTGGATGCCCAGTTGAATGCGCCCTCGGATGCTCTTCGAGGGGCTCTTTTGTCGGCAAATGGACAGTTGCTGACGAAAGATAAATTTGAAGGCTATCAGTCTCTCGATCCAGCCAATCCGAGGATGCGTTTACTTTTCGAGGACACGATTGATAAGGGGATGTGGCAGCTCCTTTGGATGCCACCGTCCATGCCGTATGTCGAACCTGGTGGCGCATACCGTGACAAGGATAGCTTGACCAAGGCGCTTGTTTTTTCCTCATGGAGCGCCGTTCCAGACGCTGTGGCATCAATCTGCTCGTACGAAGCTGAACGGCATATGATTGCCGGAACGCAGGTTTCACACAGTGAACTGTATGACAAGATCAAGCCGTTGCTGCGGTTTGCGGTAGCCTCGAGTGATAATCGCCTGACTGGCATGCCGGTTATTGCCTGGTTGCTGCCGTCGCCAACTCTGGCTACCAGGATTGACCCGCTTGAGATTGCGCTTCGTCATGGACGCGGACCGCTGAGCGTTCAAGAGCTGAAGAACGAGGTCAAGGCTGTTTGCCGCGGTTTGATCGAAACCCTGCCTGATGCCGGGGAAGGGACGCGAGCCGATGAGCGATGGTACTGGGCAGCGCCCATTCTTATCGATTCCCATAACGGCCTGTTGGACTGGTGTAAAAGCGAGCTGGGATGGAGGTCTGCTACGCCAGACCATGAATCAGGCACCCGATTCAAAGATCACATCGACCTGCTGGTCAGCATGGCAGAGGGCAATATTCCTCTTGGCCCCCAACCGGATGATCTTGTCGATGTGCTTTGCGACCTTGCATTGGCCGGCCCCGGCGTATGTGCATTGCGGGCGCTTCGTCGTATTGGTATCGAGCTCGATGCGTCCGATCCAAAGCTGCTGTCAGCCGCCGCCAGAATCGCGTCCGGCTTCCGTTCACTCTTCAATATGCCGGAAACGATTGCCATGCTGCGGGGTTCTGGCGAGGATACCTATTGGAGGTTAACACTTCAGTACAGTATCGATGGCAATCTCCAGGCAGTGCTCGATGAGTACGTGCATGTCCTTCGCGAGTCGTTGGGTTTACAGGAACATTCACCGGAAGAACAGGTGGCTGGAATTGCCGAATGTATTCAATCAGTGCTGTCACTGCGCACTGCTCAGATTCGAATTGACGAGATTAAAGCCGCAGGGGATGGATTTGTTGTTGATGATTTCAATACCCGCTGCCGGTTTGCGCTCCGGTTCGGGGACATTCGCGATGACAATAACCAGGCTCTTGTTCGCGCCGATTCGGTTCGGGTCGCGTTTAACTCTCCGTTTCGTCCCTTTGTCCTTGCTTCGACCTCAATAGGCCAGGAAGGGTTGGATTTTCACACATGGTGCCACGCGGTAGTGCATTGGAATTTGCCCTCTAATCCTGTTGACCTGGAACAACGGGAAGGGCGGGTTCATCGCTATAAGGGCCATGCAGTCAGAAAGAATGTTGCGGAACGATATGGGTTGAATGCGCTCTCTGGACCTCACGAGGGAGGTGATCCTTGGCAGACACTCTTCCAGATCGCGTGCCAGGGTAAAACCAAGGGGTATTCTGATCTTGTTCCATACTGGGTTTTCGAAGAAGGTGCTGCTCGTGTAGAGCGCCGCATCCCGCTGCTTCCGTACAGCAAGGAGATCGGAAAACTCAAGCGATTGAAACAGGGGTTGGCGCTTTATCGAATGGTGTTCGGCCAACCGCGCCAGGAAGACTTGCTGTTCAGCCTGAGTCAAAATGGTAGCCATGAGTTGGCGGATTTTTCGAACTGGTTGATTTCACTTCAACCCCCGGTGGATACGTTACCCAACAACAACGCACAAGATCCTACGTGCACTCCGCACAGGGAAGAATAGGGCGCATTAGCACATGAAACAGTTAATACACTTTATATTTGTTCCAGACGGCAGTGCCGCTCGCAGGCTTCGTCGAATACTTGCCACACAATCCCCCTGTCAGGGAATTCTTGTAGGAACTTGGCCGGAACTGATTGAGCAGGCCAAAAGCGCTTATTTAATCTCACCGCAAGTGAACGATTGGAAAACACGTTTTCATAGCGCGCTGGAAAATATATCCGATGCATTCTGGTCCAACAGCTTTGAGGTGTCACCTGAAGAAACGGCAGATGAAGTCGAGGCGGCGCTTTCTCTCCTTGTGAGTGCAACAGAAACTGGTGGCGAGATTGTCCTAAGGGATTCTGATCAGCTTCCGGAACGGCCCCGTAAGCATGTTCAGGATATTGCGCGATTACTTCATGAGCTTGATGGCCTGTTGCCTGATGAATTGCTCGCTATACAGCAACTGATCTCCGCTGAATCCAATACCGCCATACGAAAGTTAGCGGTTTGCCATATTGAAGGTTTCCCCTCGTTAACGCGTTGGCAAGTGGCGTTGATCGATAAGCTGAATGCGGACTCTGGAATTGAGCGCGATGCTGAAATGATGCGTCTTCTGGAATCGCTACTACTCGATTCTTCCCCAACATCGTCACAGACCAGTCTCCAAGCTTTACAACAGCACCTGTTTGCTGCGCCGGAGGAAAAGGCACCGCTGGATAATACCGTGCAATGGCTGGGTGTTAGGGATTTTCTGGAAGAAGCCGAAGTTGCGGCCGGCATGGCTCAGCAGATGCTCGCAGAAAACCCGGGGTTAAAACCATCTGACATTGGGCTGCTGATGCCCGATACCTTTGAGTACTCTCTCGCCGTCAACGATGCTTTTTCTGCCGCTGGACTTCCTCTTTCAGGGTTGCCTGTGGATCACTGGCAAAGAGATCTTGGGCGTGAAGCGCTTTTTCATTTTCTGTACTGCCGACAGAAGCCTTCACCAGCGATGGCGCTGGCCGTCTGCTTGTCCTCTCCCTTGATGCCTTGGACGAAAGAGAAGGGTGCCGAATTGGCTCAGGCTGTGATGGATGGCGATTATCGTTTATGGCCATTTCCATCGGCGACACAGTCTGACCGACAGATGCTGGATCTTTTAAGTGAAGGTGATGAGAGTCCCGAAACGTTGGTGGTAGCAATTCAGGCATTTGTGAGCTTGCTGGAAGGAGGCGAGCAGTTCGAATCCCATGTTTATCACGCTAAGGCGGTGGCCGAGGATTTGCGCGCGACGTTGGTGGGTAAGACGGATATCGATTGGGCCTCGTTGCGGCGATTATCGAGCCCGAAGAATATCAGTACCGGTGAAGCGCCGAATTTCAACTTGGAAGGCATAACCGTATGGCGTGAAACCTACGAGGCCTGGCGTTCGGTTCGATTTTTGATCGTGCTTGGTTTTGCTTCAGGACATTACCCGGTGGCTAGTGCTGATTCCGCGGTGTTTGTCTCAGATGATTTGCTCGCACTTCGGGAAAGCTTGGGGTTATCGCTTCTGACACCTGCAGACCAGATGCGAGACCGAAGGGCACGATTTAAACGCCAGTTGGCAGCTGTTGCCGATTTTGTGTGCTTTATGGTTCCTCGCAGGGATTCCAGTGGCGCATCACAGTCACCTTCAGAGTCTCTGGTATTCATGTGCCAGCTATATAGCGGTATCGATCATGCGGAATCTCTGATCCTTGAGATGGATGTCACGGCGGACCGTGATCGCACTCGATTCCTGCCGAATATCGAACCAGAGCTACCCTGTTTGCCACGAGCGATCGTCGCCGAGGATATCCAGTTCGGGTTTGATTTGCTTGCGCTGCGGACAGATGCAGAGGGAAATCTGCGGCCAGAGTCGCCCAGTAGCTTGGAGACCTTGATGGTTTCACGGCTGGCCTGGCTACTGCGCCGAATCAATGCGGAACCCTTGGGCTGGGAGCCTGAGCGCCCTAATGTGATGTTGTTGGGCACCTTAACCCACCAGGTTTTTGAGGAGCTTTTTCAGGTGTCTCGCCCGATACCTGATCCACAGAGCATTAGCTCGCAAATTGAGCCGCTTCTGGATTCAGCAATTAGGACCCATGCACCCTTCCTCCGTGCCGCGCAATGGCAGGTCGAGCGTAAGCATTTGGCATCCAGCATTAACAAGGCCGCCTTAGCGTGGCGTGAGGTGTTGGTGACCTTGAAGGCGGAAATTCTCGGTACTGAGGAATGGCTTGAAGGGACGCTTGATGGCCTTCCAATTCATGGCCAGGCGGATATTTTGCTCGGTCTGCCCGATGGTCGATTACTGGTGGTTGACTACAAGCGATCCAGTGCAAACAGCCGCAGGCCTCGGATGCAAAAGGGTTATGACAGCCAGGCAAACCTGTACCGCGCCATGCTCCAAACAGGAGGACCCAAGAGTGAAGACAACGTTCCGTTGCTGGACAGGCTGCGGGCTGGGGACACCACCGGTATTGTGTATTTTATGACGAATGACCAGACCTCTCTGTCCGATGCGTTAGTAGTGGAATCCGGTGCCATTCCGGGTTGGGAGGTCTTGGAAGGTGATGTGGCCCACCTAGCTATGGGGCTGATCAGGGAGCAACTGCGGAAGGTCGGTGAAGGTCACCTATATTTGAACCGGGAGGGTGATGCACAGTTTTTCGACAAGCAGGCTGGAGTGAAGCCTTATGCCCTGGATAACAGCGCACTGATACCGCTTTTCACCGTTCCCGGTGAAGCCAGGGAGGCTGAATAATGTTGCCAGCATTAACGATAATTCCGGCCGGGGCAGGGTCCGGTAAGACCTACACCATTCAACAGCAATTAGGCGAATGGGTTGTACAAGGCCTCATCGCGCCTGAACGAATTGTGGCAGTGACATTCACCGAGGCCGCTGCTGCAGAGCTGCGGGAACGAATTCGCGCGAAGCTACTCAGTATCGGGCGCTTGGAAGATGCCTTAAAACTGGATCAGGCCTACATCTCCACGATTCACGGTTTCGGGTTGAGATTACTGACTGAATTTGCCTTCGACGCAGGACTTTCCCCCAGGCCTCGACTGCTAAATGAGGATGAAGAAAACACGCTCATCCGATTGGCGTTAGCGAGTACTGAAAAAGCGGATGTAATCACTTCAAATCTAGCCAAGTTTGGCTACAGCTATGATTTCAACTCCCAGAAGAGTGCTGAAGAGCTCTTTCGAGATGATCTGCTGAGGATCGTTATGTTGCTTCGATCAGCAGGTTGGTCAGAAGAGAGCGATACGTACTCAGGGTTTGCTTCTAAATGGATCAGAGAACGCTACGGTAATATCGGAGATGGCGAACAACTGACTTCGCGATTGCAGCAGACAGTAAGCCGTCTTCTAGAATCATTTCCCGAGAATTTGGCCAGGGAATTTGGTAATAGCGCTGCCGCTGAGAAAGACTTTCGGCGTGATTTCCGTAACCTTAAAGACGCTTCAACTGCCGGTGTTTTGGGTAGGGATTGGAAATTGTGGAAAGAACTGCGCTCACTCCGTAAATCAAAACGGGGTTGCCAGCTACCCGACGGCTATGATGATTTGGCAGATGCCGTTATCGAAGCCGCCGATGCGTTGCCTATGCATCCTGGCCCGCTTGAGCAGGCGGTTCTGCATATTGAGTCACTGATAGCCGCAGGGCAGGAAGTGCTGGTTCATTACGCGCAAGCCAAGCGTGAAGCAGGGTTGGTCGATTACGGCGACATGATCGCCATGGCGGCGGAGATGCTTCGCAGCCGCCCGGATGTTTTGAACACCTTGGTGCAGCGTATCGACTGCTTGGTCGTGGACGAGTTTCAAGACACCAACCCGCTTCAGTTTGCCTTGCTGTGGCAACTCAAAGACGCAGGTGTGCCGACAGTCACAGTGGGTGATCTGAAGCAAGCCATTATGGGATTCCAGGGTGCCGACCCGCGATTGTTTGATGCTCTCATACGCCAAAATCAGGACATCGCAGAACCATTGACCAGTAACTGGCGATCCCAGCCAGATCTGATGCATTTTATCAATGCGGTAGGCCCCGGCTTGTTCGGTGACGAGTACGTCCCACTGGCACCGCAGGGTGCTGATAGCCTACAAGAGCCGATCGAACTAATTGATTTCGCGGTAAAGGCCAGAAAGGGACAGCACGCGGTTAGAGCTCTATCCGTTGGCGACCGTCTGAAGGCCCTGCTGGAAGATTCTGCTCAGCAAATCTGGGATCGACACACAAAACAGCGTCGTACGCTGCGCGGCGGTGATATCGCGGTTCTTTGCCCCACCCATAAGATGTTGGCTGAATATGCCGATGTATTGCGCGCTCAGGGACTTCGGGTAAGGCTACAAGAGGAAGGGTGGCATTCCTCGCGCGTTGTTCAGCTCGCCTGTCAGGCAATGGCTTATGTCGCCAATCCCTCGGATCGTCATGCAGCGTTGTACCTGTCCGTCACAGAACTGGGCAGACTCGATCTGAAAACTGCCTTAGAACAGCTTATTACCGATGGGAAAATCGTCGATCCGGTATTGGCTCAACTGGATGTGCTGGCAAGTAATGTCAAAGACCGAACTCTGTTTGCATTGGTAGCCGATACCTTTACTGCGCTCGGTCTCTTCGATGTGGTGTCTTTATGGCCGGATGCTGACCAGTCCCGGGCGAACCTGCTTCGTTTGCAGGCAGAGGCTGGCGAATTTATGGATGCCAATCGTGAGGCACTCGCCAGTGGCGGCTATCACGGCTCAGGCATTCAGAGTTTCCTGGCCTGGCTGAATGCCAAAGTTGAACAAAAGGACAAGAATAATCAGCCTGACCCGCGTGTCATCGATGAAGATGCCATTCAGTTGGTTACCTGGCACAGCTCAAAAGGCCGAGAGTGGCCCGTGGTGTTTGTGTGCGGCATGGATAAGAGTCTGAGCCCGAGATTGCCCAACATGGCACTGGGATACAGCACCTTTGAGGATTTATCTCAGCTTATCGAAAAGGCGCAAATCGAGTATTCCCCCAAATTTTCCGCCTCCGAGTCTGACGATCAGTTCCTGGGAGATCTTGGACTTGCCACCGAGCTTGAATCCAGACGATTGATCTATGTCGCCATAACCAGAGCACGAGAAAAGCTGGTACTGGAATGGCCGAGCTATTTGGCGGGTAAAGACGGACTGACCTACTGGTCGATTCTGGCTTCAGAGGCCACAGTGTCGCATCAAGACGCGAAGATTACCGTCGGTGATACTTCTTTTCCGTGTTTGATCGGGGAAGGTGCATCAGAGCTTTCAGACGATTTTGGTGTTGGCAATGGGACAACCCCAGAGGTGTTAGCCACCATCGGTCGCAGGGCGATAAAGCGCGGAGTCGTTCCGGGCGGATTGGTTCCGGACAGTGTTGTGCCTTCAGGAATGGATAGTGTCCAAAGCTCGGAGACAGCCAGGCAGCCTTTGGAATCAATCCGATACCACGAAGGGTTGGAACTCGAGATAGAGCTCACCGGTACTGCGCTCGGTACCTTTCTGCACCGCTGCTTCGAAGTGCTTGGCGTAAATGCAGAACTCGCCGGGAAGATATCCTCTTTCACCAGTGCCGAGATAAGTGACAGTGATGTGTACAACATTGCTAATAGCGTTACGAGCTTCGAACGGTGGATGACGGACCACCTTTCGGCCACGGCTGTGCATCGGGAACTGCCGCTATTGGGAATTGATGATAACGGTTCCGTGGTATCTGGAACCGCCGACCTAGTGCTGGAAACCGAAGGCGGCGTATGGATTATTGACCACAAGTCAGACCAGATCGATGACGCTGAAATGGCCTTTACTCATTTCCGGCCGCAACTTGAGTGCTATTCGAACTTGATTCAGAGCATGGGGCATAAAGTCCTGGGCTTGGGAATTAACTGGATAAGAAAGGGGGAGGTGGTGTTACAGCACCACTGACATTGATTGTTAATTATGTATTTGGTGGATTGTCAGATAGTCGCAGCGCAGAGGAATAGCTAGGCAGTGAATGATACGCAAATAAAACATGGAAGTGGTTCCTATACAGCAAACCTGCTTGGAAATATTAGAAGTCACTTAGCTGGATTGCAGGGCTACGACGTGATGGCGCTTGAACTCATCCAGAATGCGGATGATGCCAAGGCCGAGGAAATCATCTTTGACATCACGGATAGCGGACTCCTGGTGCGCAATAGTGGTCAGTTCACCTACTGTGGTGATTTGGATAAACCGTGCGGTTTTTTAACCGAGAGTAATTACAAATGTGATTACCACCGGATCACCGATGTTGGTAGCGGCGGCAAGCTATCTCGCGGCGAGAATATAGGTCGGTTTGGTATCGGTTTCGTATCGACCTACCAAGTTACCGATCATCCTGAGATTCGCTCATCAGGTATCAAGTTGACGCTACGCCCCGAGCTGGGGCAATGGTATATCGAGCCTTTTGAAGAGAGCTACGGTACGTCTTTCTTCTTGCCGTGGGCAGACGACCCTGAATCCGAGGCTCGTTTGGCACTGGGTGTCTCTCATGTCAGCACGAGTCATATCGACCAGCTTGCAGAGGATTTTTGCGGCGTTTTGCGTAAAAGCCTGCTCTTTCTCCGCCATGTACGAAAAGCAGAAGTGTGGCGAAATGGCCAATTGCTTCTGGCCTGCGACCTAGACAGGGGAGAGGACTCAGATGTTATTGTCAGCTTCAGGCCGAGTGGTGAAGTTGAGCAATGGCATATCCTTCGCGCGGATGCAATCGAAGCTGCCAAGAGTCTCTACGAGATACACCCAAGGCTGGAGTCCCTCCACAGGAGTACCAAGATCAGTATAGGTCTGCGCATCGACCCCGAACCGCTTGCCGATGGATTGCTCTACGCCTTCTTGCCCACTGAGCAATCGACAGGATTACCGTTACATATCAACGCTGACTTTTTCCCGGAGTCAGATCGCAAGGCTGTGATATTTGCGGGGCACCAGCATGAACAGGCCTGGAATGAGATGCTTATCGATGCAGCTGCTGCAGAAATAGCTCGCGATCCGGAGTGTTTGATGCAAATGCTCGGACACGTGCAATTGTGGCAGATCTTAGGGCGAGCATATGAACTTTCATCCAAACAGGCAGGTCATCCCGCATGCTATAAGCAATTCTGGGAGCAGCTGAAAGCTACGGCGACTCAAGCGCATATCGCCTTGGCACAGGATGGCAGTATTCAGCGCCCGAGTGGTGTTTTCCTGCCCCGAACTCCCTTTAACGAACACCAGGCGAAGGCACTGCTGGAGGTTGGGGGCAGATTGGGGGCGGAGGATCTGCGACCGTTCCAAACTGCGATGAACCAGCTAGGCGCTCCGATCCTGACACTTGATCGTCTGGTGGGGCTGCTGGAATCTTCGATTGATCAGCAAGATGCCGGTGCTAAGCAAACCGATATAGACAAGCTGGAACATTTTTATAAGCAACTCTGGAGCATAGTAAACGACCTTCTTCCTGAGGCAGGAACGACCAATCCAGATTCGAACCCATCGGTAAAACGCTTGCTGGTATTGCCGTTCATCGTCACAGAGGATTTGTACACTGTAACCATCAATCAGACCTACACCGCGCCAGGCGCTCTGGATGCTGCGCGCATTGCAGAGCTATTGCCCAAACTAGCAATCGCCACTCGTCGGCTCTCCGGATATCCCAAAATAACCCGACTGATCAAACCGCTCGATCTTAGCGCGGTTGCTTCGCATATCGCTTCTGCATCTGACACTGGATCGGTTGAGGAGACTATCGCTGTCGACCAGAAAAGTTTGAGGGATCTCTACACGCTGTTCGCAGACCTCGATCAGCAGAACACAGTAGAGAGCACGGTTTACCAAAAACTGCGAAACCTTCCCATTTGGCAATCGAGCCGTGGCTTGGTCAGTGCGACCAAAGTGCTTTTACCTGGAAACTTTTCCGATCCAACGGGTCAGGCGGATCTACTGGATACATCTGTTCTTACTGAATCAGCCAAGGAGTTCCTGTCTACCAAGCTTGAGGTGCGCACGCAGACCATTGAGGCCTTTGTTCAAACCGTGCTGCCGACATTTTTTGACGACGACGGGCCGGTGGATGCAACCAAATTCACACAACTTATTAACGAACTCTCCAATCATCCGTCACTTGTGAACGATGAGGGCATCTGCCGATTGCTTGGGTCCCTTCCAATTGTGCCTACGCAAAATGGAGGTTGGTCCCGTCCGGTCAACACGTATCGCCGAACTGACGATCTTGTGAAGGTGCTTGGTGACGCACTCCACCTTTGGCTGGACGCTAGCCGTATCCCCAATACGCGATCAGTAAACACATTTATCGACAGCCTGGGAATCCAACGGTCGCCTATTGCTAATCACCTTGTCGATCGCATGCTATTCATTGCAGAAAAGTACTTGCCGACCGAGGATGCGAAGCGGGCGAGCAGTGAGGCTTTTTATGTCTTGTGCGACAAGTACGAAAAATGGAGCGACAAACAGGTATTTAAGAATGCACTTGACGATCTTCGGCAGGCGTCTTGTTTTCCCGCTGATGGAGACGCCGAAGAATGGTACCGGGCGGATTGTCTCTACTCGCCTTACCGTGCCGAAGCGTTCCGTTCTCAAGCCAGTATCCTTGATTTTCGGAATACGGCGCGCCTAAAAACGGAGCTGTTGGAAGAACTTGGCATTACAATTAATCCTGAGACCAGGCTTGTTATTAACCACCTGCAGCACTGTGTGACCACCGGAGTGCAACCTCACGTCTCTACGTATCAGGTGTTGAACGAACGTGCTCAACGCTCAGATCCTCTCATTTCGACCCTTGAAGGATCTAAGTGTATTTACGTCGAGAGCCAGAAGGCGTACGTTCGACCCAATCAACTATACTGGGTGCCTCAACAACTTGGGCGCTACGCTTATACGATTCCTGGAAACTACGAGTCATTCAAACCGTTATTTGATGCGATCGGTGTTAAAAGTGCACCTGATGGAAGCGACTACATAGATATCGCGCTGGATATCGTTGGTGAGTATTTTGAACAGTCTAAATCACTGACTGGCTCGGATCGGGCTGTTTATGACGTCTGCCTGGAAAATGTGGCATTCGCCTATGACCAGGAGGAGCTTCTTGCATCTGACCTTGAGCGAATGAAGGAGGCGCCAACAGTATTGAACTTGCAGGGCCAGTTAACTCATCCTGATGAAATCTTGCTCCAGAATAGCGAATGGCATGCAGGATTCTTCGGCGGGGAGCTTGATCAGGCGTTGTGCAAAGTTGCCCCTGAGCTTTGGCCATTCCTTGAAGAAATTGGCGTCAGGCGGTTGAGTGAAAGCGCGCAAGTTGAACTCGAATTTGTCGACGGCCAGCAAGAAGATGAAAGTCATCTCGCTGAAAGGCTAATGGACAGGGCAGACATCCTCGCCCGTCTGTTTCATGACAAACCGAAAGCTGTCAGAAATAAAGTAAAGAGTGCTCTCTCGGGGCTCACAGCAGTCAGCCACGATGTTGTACGCATTCAAGCCTCTGTTCATGTTGGTGGGGATCAGGCACTCGCTCCGCCCACATCCGCTCACGCATTTTACGATATCGAGAATAAGCGGCTGATCTTAGAACGACCGGCGGGAGACCGGAGTTGGTCTCACATTCTTAACGCGTTTTTCCACCAGTTAATGCCTGAGGAATCGGGCAGTGAAATATCAAAGCTGACGTTAAGTATTCGTCCATTGATGTTGATGGATTTAGAAGAAGCTCATCGTGAATTGAGCGATGCTGGAATTCCCTTCCTGGATGCCGAAAACGATATACCCGAAGACCTGACTTCCCCTGACCTCGGTGAGATGGGCGGTGCAGCGGAGCCGGTTAGTGATGAAGACAATGAGGCAATAACTCCTCACGGCCAAACTTCTGATCAGAGTGACACCGGCTCCAATGGCCGCGAACGGAATCAACAGACTGAAGGATCAGGAGCCAGGTCTGGCGCAGCACAGTCAGATGGAAAAGAGCGAGAAGTAGGTCCAGGCGGATCACGCCAAGGCGATATGCAAAGTAATGGGTCTGGTGCGGATGGTAGAAAAGGTGCAGGAAAAGGTGAGCCGCGCCAGAAAAAGTCACGGCCAAAGCATAAAGAACAGTGGGATAGGCGATTACTTTCCTATGTTCGTCAGAAGCAGGAAGACTCCTCAGAAGATGGTGAGCAGGAAGATCTGTCGAAACATAACTTGGCCGTTGAGGTGGTCGCTCGTGATGCTGTTTGTGCTTATGAAAAAGAGCGTGGGCGTGTTGCAGAGCAGATGGCGCAAACGCACCCCGGATACGACATTATCAGCCATAACCCGGTGACCGAAGAGGATCGATACATCGAAGTCAAAGGTGTAAACGGCGAGTGGAACCAAACCGGTGTGGGTCTCTCACGGCTCCAATTCAGCAATGCTCAGGATTATGGTGATCGATACTGGCTGTATGTGGTTGAGTTTGTTTCTGATCCTGAGCACATACGCGTACATCCAATACAGAGCCCTGCGACACAAGTAACCGCTTTTATGTTCGATGGTAATTGGCGGGATGCCGTCACAGAGGAGCGCGCAGACCCATCGGCGCAGTTTGTGCCTGGAGCGCGAATACATCATCAAGACATGGGTTCAGGAGAAATCCGAAATGTTGTCTCTCGCGGGAACACGAAGCTACTGACGATTCATTTTGATGGAAAGGATCAAGTGACGCCTAATGTAACCTTGAACTTGCACCGCATGCGTATTTTGGAAGATGCCCATGGCGACATTGATTCCTGATCTTTCTGAACTTCAACTCAATGAACTGCCGTCGCAAGCGGAGGCAAGGGTATACCGTGCGCTGCGAGATCACTTGCCGCAAAATTACATCGTGTTTTTTCAAGTGGGGTGGATTCTTAGGCGGGAGGAGGAGCAGGCGAGAGATGGCGAAACAGACTTTCTCGTTTGTCATCCAGACTATGGTTATCTTTGTATTGAAGTGAAAGGTGGCGGTGTCGGTTTCGATGCTGATACAGGAGAATGGTATTCGATAGATCGGCACCGTCAGAAACATTCGATAAAAAACCCTATTTCTCAAGCGCTGAAGGCGAAGTATTCCATCCGATCAAAACTCAACGAGCAGCAAGCCTGGCGAGATCTTTCTCTTGGCAACGTGTTACGTGGTCATGCGGTATTTTTCCCCGATGTGGGTGATGCTCATATATTGAGTCGACCCGATATGCCATCTGTACTTATAGGATCTGCAGGCAGTCTCCAAGATCCTAGGACTTGGGTTGATAACGCATTTCAATATTGGGGCGATCAGTCGAGCGGATATTCTCCGATAGGACGTCGAGGTGTTGAGGTTGTCCGAGAGATTTTCGCCAGGTCATTTATGGTTGCGCCTTTACTTTCATCTCGTCTGGCTGATCAAGAAGTTCGGAGGCTGTCGCTAACGAAAGATCAAATTCGGGTGCTTGACTTCTTACGCTCTCATCGACGTGTGGCCGTGAGTGGTGGGGCTGGAACCGGGAAAACGATTTTGGCTTTAGAGAAAGCACGCCGGCTGGCGTCTGAGGGGTTCAAAACACTATTAACCTGTTATAACAGGCAGCTGGCCGACCATTTGGCTCGCCAATGTGCTGGGTTAGAAAATATCGATGTCATGAGTTTTCATCAATTATGTTCACGCCAGATTGAGAAAGTTAAACGGCAAACAGATCGCGATCTAATCTATGAGGCGAAAGTCACTTATCCTGGGAAAAACCTATACGATGTCCATTTTCCCAATGCGCTGGCATATTCACTCGAAATTTTGGAAGACCGCTATGAAGCAATCGTCTGTGACGAGGGGCAGGATTTCAGAGAGGAGTATTGGGTTCCGTTGGAGCTGTTGTTAACCGATTATGATCAAAGCCCTTTCTATGTTTTCTACGACGATAATCAAAACATCTACGCAAGAGCGGGGACTTTTCCAATCCAGGAGGAACCCTTTACCCTTACGACGAATTGTCGGAACACAACGCAGATTCATAAACTGGCCTATGCCCATTACAGAGGCGTGCCCGTCGATCCCCCTGACAATGATGGAGAAGACGTTCAATTTGAATGTGTCAACGGACTGGAAGCGCAAGCAAAGAAGATAAATGCTCGAATAGTTGACCTCATTGCAAGAGAAAATGTGTCACCCGGGGATATCGTTGTCTTGATTGGTGATGCATTACATAAGGCAGATTACTACGGGATGCTAAAGAAATTACCGTTACCAAAACCGGCAGTGTGGGCGGAAGAGAGCTATCCACACGAAAATTCCGTTCTTATCGATACGATCCAGCGATTTAAGGGCTTGGAATCTGCGGTCGTAATCCTCTGGGGCTTTGACGGATTGGATTTAAAATCCAGTGAAGAACTTCTCTATGTCGGAATGAGTCGAGCGAAATCGATATTGATAGTGGTCGCCCATCCAACCGTATGCGACGACTTAAAGTCCTCTGTTGGCACGGCTGGTCAAGAAGACTCGTAGTCATTCATGAATTGAGAGCATATCTGTAGATATGCCTACATTTGAGAAGGTGGTGGTCGGTCACCAAGACTTTGTCCCAGGGGCATATTCCAGGGCCAAAGCCGAGTTGTGTCATCGGAAGAGTATGGTGTGTGCAGCGATCGTAGGAAACCCGGTTCGGTGTCCGATCTGTGGTCTACGCGTCGGAATATGGACATTTGAGGCCAATCCAGACCTGGCATCATTGTAAATATGAACGGTTTACATTATTCTGCCAAAAACTGACGGATTTTCCTTCGCCATGCCTAACGAACAATTGGACGCAGAGATTCTTACGATCAGAGAGGTTTCCCTCTACCTGAAGGTCACCGAGCGGACTATCTATCGCTTGGCGGCGGCCAAGAAAATCCCTGGATTCAAAGTGGGTGGGGCTTGGCGATTTTCCAAGATGGAAATCGACCAGTGGATACGGCGTCAGTCTGAGGACGAGTCTGGCGATGCGGGGGCACAAGATGACGACTAAACAAGATGATACGAACGACCGGTTGGAGCGGTCCCTGATTGACGTAGCCATAGAAAGCTGGCGATTTGCCCGCCTGTTCTCGCGCGTTGTTAACAAATTGGATGCTGGCGAAGCCGCTCGTTATGTCAACCAGCTCCGCTACTTCCAGAAAAAGGTCGAAGAGAGCCTTGATGCCAGTGGCCTGAAAATTGTGAATGTTGAAGGTCAGACATTTGACCCAGGAATGGCTGCATCCGCACTCAACATCGGGGATTTCGGTCCTGATGATGAGTTGCTAGTTGATCAAATGGTGGAGCCCATCATCATGGGGCCAGAGGGCTTGCGGAAACAGGGCACGGTAATGCTCAGGAAGGTGCATGCATGAAATACGTCGGAATCGATCTCGGAACAACGAATAGTGCAATTTGCTCCTATGACGGAGAATCGGTGCGCCTTTACAAAAGTCCCGATCAAAATGACGTCACGCCATCAGCCATTTTTATTGATAGGCGGGGCAACAAATACTTGGGTAAGCGGGCATATGATAGCGCCGCCAAAAATCCTGATAACGCTGCTACAAAATTCAAGCGAATGATGGGGACAAGCACGCCCGTAAAGTTTGCAGCCGTTGATATAGTTATGACTCCAGAGGAGTGTTCATCCGAGATTCTCAAGCTCTGCTTTGGGTACTTGCCAGAGGAAATTAGAAACGGTGGCGAAACCGGAACCGTAATCACGGTTCCTGCAGCTTTTAATCAGATGCAAAAGGACGCCACGTTGGCTGCTGCTGAAATGGCTGGTCTGGGCAGCGTTGCATTGATGCAAGAGCCAGTTGCGGCTGTCATGTGTGTTATGAAGCAGCGCAAAGGCGATGGCGTTTTTCTGGTGTTCGATCTCGGTGGCGGGACATTGGATATTGCGATTGCTGAAAGTATTAGTGGGCGGGTGAGCCTGCTGGCTCATGGAGGTGTCGCGATGTGCGGTGGCACCGACTTCGATCGCGCCATTCTTGATAACGTAGTCAAGCCATGGATTATTTCGAACTTCGATCTTCCTGAAGATTTCAGCGCAAATCCGAAATACAAGTCTCTTCTGAGAATGTGCCTTTGGGCCTCGGAAAAGGCAAAGATCGAGTTGTCTGCAAAAGAGGATTCTGTAATCAGCCTGACAGAGTCTGACCTTGGCGTTAATGATGAATCCGGTTCGGAAATCTATGTCGACATCCCCTTTACCAGAGAACTTCTCGACAAATTGATTGCTGGCAAGATCGATGAGTCCATTCAATCCGCCCGAGAAACGCTCGAAAAAGCGGGTTTGAGCCCTCATGATGTTGAACGAATTGTGTTTATTGGCGGACCGACACAATACAAGCCACTGCGTGATCGGGTTGCGTTCGAGATTGGTATCGCACCGTCTACGGATATGAACCCCATGACGGCCGTTGCAGAGGGAGCAGCCGTTTTTGCAGAATCGATTGACTGGAGTTCACAAAGCCGCGGTCGGAAGAATGCTAGGGGAGCACTCAGCACGGGGGGCTCTTTGGATCTCTCTTTCAACTACATCGCACGAACGCCAGACTCGAAGGCGAAAATTGTAGCGAAGCTTGGCGGGGATGCTGCGGCTGGAGTTGAGTTTCAGATTGATAGTATGGATACCGGATGGTCTTCCGGGCGAATGGCTCTTAAGGATGGAGCTGCAGTCGAGCTTGCCCTGGCGAAACCTGCGGAAAACACATTCAAGGTTTTTGTGTTTGACTCGAAAGGTGGGCCCGTCGCATTGGGCGATGACAAAATAGTTATTTCGAGAACAGCAGCGAGTATTGATGCCATTCCTGCATCGCACTCGATAGGTGTTGAGGCGCGGGACAAGCTTGGTGGGCGTCTCGTCCTCGATCACCTGGTTCGCGAAGGCGATCAATTGCCAAAGAAAGGCAAGAAAATCTTCAAAACGGAGGAGTCACTCCGGGCAGGAGGTACCGGTTCGATCAAGTTCAAGCTGTGGGAGGGAGATATCTCCGATCCGATCAATGACAACCGATTTATTGGGATGTTCGAGATTAAAGGGTCTGACTTTGATGATGGAGTCATCGCGGCTGGCGCCGAAATGATTTGTGAGTACGAAGTACTCGACTCCGGAAACATTATGATGGAGGTCTCTGTACCTTCTATTGGTGGTTCATTTCACAGTGGCCGCAACTTCTACTCCCGCCAGGATGGCCAAATTGATTATACGAAGGCATCAAAGCTCGTTGAGGAACAATCAGAGAACACACTTCAACGTCTTGAGGAAATGGCTTCCAAGATCGACGATACGAGACTAGATCAGGCTCGAGATAAGCTCGAGCAAGCGGAGTCGATTGGCAGTGGTGAGTCCGATCCCGAAACGGCAAAGCAGGCAATGGACAATGTTCAGGAAGCTAAGCGGCTATTGGCTCTTACGCGCAAGGAGCATTTGAAAGATATTCGTCAACTTGAACTGGATAAGGCAGTTGAGTTTTTCGACAATGCTGTACGAGAGCATGCTCGTCCTACAGAGGCCAATGCTTTCGATAATCTCGCCAAGACTGCGCAGCGTTCGATTGACAACAACAGCGGCGACTTCGAGTCGCATCTGGACGATCTGCGCGGAAAGAACATCATGATCCTGTGGCGTCAGGATTGGTTCGTAATCGATCGCTTCAAATGGCTTGCGCAAGACACTTACCTGTTCCCCGATGCAAGAGAGCATGCGGAGTTAGTCGCAACTGGTGCCGAAGCACTCAAGGCGAACGATATCGACAAACTGCGTTTGGTAGTCGCGCATCTCGACTCGGTACGCATTGGTTCAGCGGGCGAGGATGAAATGATGGCTGGCGCAAATATTGTTCGGAGTTAACTAATATGCCTCTCGATGCGTGGCTCCCTGTTGGGTATAAATTGCCGGATGGTGCTAAGATCCGCGTCGCTGTATTTGAGGGCGTAAATTGGCAAATTTACGAGACCCAAGGCGGTGGGCGAGCGCTCGTTGCTCAGGACGAACTCGCCCGCCGTTGGATAGACACTGGGTTGACCGCGCAGGGGCTTGCTAATTCCTTTGATCTCGGCGACCAGCGATACTGGTCGATTTCTTGTGGAGCAGACCAGGTACTATGCCCGATTGTCGATGGGAACTCGCCTGAGACGAAGGCCGAGGCGATGTCGTTTGCGTTGGCGCTGAAGGCAACCCGCGACATAGATATAGACTCACCATTGCAGGACGCCCTGTACGTCGAAAAGATCAGCCGCCTTCTTCCTACCTATAGCATTAGTGCAAGAACCGACGATGATGTAGTACTTGGTTACTGGCTCACAGGCGGAGCCAGCGTATCTGCGAAGTCGTTTCGCCGGCTTCGGCAGACCATGAGCTGGCTTGGCGCAAGTCACCTCCAGGAAGTTGTCCAAGCTGCAGGATTCGAAGTTGCTGAAGTTATACCGGCTGACAGATCTCGCAGCTCGCCTTCGCGGCCAGATAACAAGCAAGCAGAGCGTACGGATCGAAAAGAGGAGCAGGGTGATCAGAAACTTGCTTCGAAAATCTTTGAATTGGCTGGGCGACCTGATCTCGCCGCGTTCTTCAATGAGCATATCGTTGACATCATCCAAAACCGCGATCGTTATAAGGCTCTTGGTATTGAGTTCCCGTCTGCCGTGGTTTTGCACGGACCTCCCGGATGTGGAAAGACATTTGCGGTAGAGCGACTGATCGACTTTCTCGGGTGGCCAAGCTTTCAGATTGACGCTTCCAGCGTAGCTAGCCCCTACATCCATGAAACCAGCAAGAAGGTAGCGGAGGTTTTTGATAAGGCGATGGAAAATGCGCCGTCTGTGCTGGTTATCGACGAGATGGAGGCATTTCTAGCAGATCGCGAGACCGGTTCCGGGCATCACCGTGTCGAGGAGGTTGCTGAATTCCTGCGCCGCATTCCAGAAGCTGCAAAGCACGAAGTGCTTATTGTGGCGATGACAAACCGTGTCGATATGATTGATCCGGCCATCTTGAGACGGGGCCGCTTCGATCATGTGGTCAATGTTGATTATGCCAGCGAAGTAGAAGTGCTTTCATTACTGGAGAAGTTACTATCGACCTTACCCAAGGAAAATGACGTCGATCCGACACCATTTGCCCGGGATCTTGCTGGACGTCCATTGTCAGATGTGGCTTTTGTTGTCCGCGAGGGAGCCAGACTCGCTGCGCGTTCGGGAAAGGACAGGCTAGATCAGGATAGCCTACTCGCCGCGATGCATGCGACACCCGCCAGAGAGCGTGAAGGCAGCGAACATCGTCGGATCGGCTTCATTTGGTAATGCTATCATGGCAACTGACGACGAAAAGAAACAGGATGAAGGGAAGGGTTTTGCCGGCCTATCTTCAATGGCGTCAGATGTTGACGATGTCGTAATCAGCACACCGAAACAGTCGCAGAAGACCCCTTCGGAGTCACCCCCGCAGCAATCCGCGGGCAATAGCCAGCAGGCGAAACAAACGCAGACATACCAAGCAACTGCACAACCATCGGGTGGCTCATCAGCGGGCAAGTGGATGTTGGGAATCGTTGTGGTTATTGGCCTTATCTGGATTGCTAACCAATCAGATAACAACAGACCATCGAAGCCGGTGTATTCCTCCGGAACTTCATCAACCTCCACGGCACCGGCTAGCCAGCCAGCAGTAGTGCAGCCCCAGGCGCCGAGTCGTCCATCAGAAAGCAAGCCTTCCGTTGGTCGAAATAATGTACTTTCAACTGCGCAGATACGCTACTGCTTGGCCGAGAAAATCCGGCTGGATACGGCAGAATCGGTTCTCAATAATTACAGCGATTCAGACGTGAACCGATTTAATGGTTATGTGAACGACTATAACAGCCGTTGCGGTGAGTTTCGTTATCGACAGGGTGCGTTAGAGAGTGCCCGAAGAGATGTTGATCCATACCGTAGTCAGTTGCAGGCCGAAGGGCGGAGCAGATTTGTTCGCAGTTCGTCTACAACAGCGAGATCTCCTGCATCTACTCAAGCATCTAAGCCCTCCCGTCCCACGCCGGACGCGACGGTGCTGGCCATTCAGCGTCGGTTAAATGAGCTCGGGTATGACGCAGGAAAGCCTGATGGGTTGTTCGGAAACAAAACACGGGCGGCGATTCAGGCTTTTCAGAGGGATAACGGTATTACCGCTGATGGAATTGCGAGCAAGCAATTGCTAAATAGGCTGTCTGGTGCTGAACGACCCAAATCAAATAAGAATTCAGTGCAGCGATCACAACAGAGTGGACCTCCTGATTTGTCGCAACTTTCAAAGCCGGAGCTGCAATCAATCGAGGCTGCTTGCGCATCTGATAAATATGGGAATGGCCCTGCAGCTTACAATCGGTGCCTGACCAATCAGTTAGCGGCATTGTCTCAACAGGGCGGACGTCCTAATTTGTCGCAACTTTCGAAGCCGGAGCTGCAATCAATCGAGGCCGCTTGCGCGTCTGACAAGTACGGGAATGGCCCTGCAGCTTACAATCGGTGCTTGAATAACCAGCTAGCGGCACTGTCACAGCAGGACGGGCGTCCTGATTTGTCGCAACTTTCAAAGCCTGAGCTGCAATCAATCGAGGCTGCTTGCGCATCTGATAAATATGGGAATGGCCCCGCAGCTTACAATAGGTGCCTGGCCAATCAGTTAACGGCATTGTCTCGGCAGGGCGGGCGTCCAGATTTGTCGCGGCTTTCGAAGCCTGAGCTGCAATCAATCGAGGCTGCTTGCGCGTCTGATAAATATGGGAATGGACCCGCAGCTTACAATAGATGCCTGAGTAACCAGTTGGTTGCATTGTCACAACAGGGCGGGCGTCCAGATTTATCACGACTTTCGAAATCTGCGCTTCAATCGATTGAGGCTGCTTGTGCGTCTGACAAGTATGGGAACGGACCCGCAGCATACAACTCCTGTCTGTCTCGCAATCTGGTCAGATATAGGGACTAGCATATGAGACACAATCAATGACGAATTCGATATGCTTTAAGTGTGGTGCCAAAAAATTTGGTGCGCTAACCCAGTGTGGCTCATGCAATGTAATGCCCAGAGCAGAGGGTGATCTCGCTTTGTCTCTTGTTCTTTCAGAGCATCTTTCGTCAAAAACGCAGTTGGGAGTATTGGCCCATGAAATCCGGAGTCATCTAAAACTTTCTGTATCAGAAGCACTTCTTCATCAAGCACACGAAGCCCTGAAGGATCCTCAACTACTTGCGATGCTGGGAACTGGCCCTCAGACAGCAACTGATGGATCACAGGCACGACCTGCACCGAGAGCTGTGAGGCCGGAGCCAAGATCGACGACCAGTTCACCATCACGCCAACGTAAGCGAAGTTTGCATCAGTCACAGCTTCAGAAAAATCCTTTTGCGTTGCTCGGCGTTACCACGAGAGATGATCGGCGCCGAATTGTTGAGCAGGCAGAGGATAAGTCGCTGGAGCTGGATCATGACGCATGCCAGAAGGCTCGCTCTGATCTGACCAGCCCGAGGATGAGATTGAGCGCGGAAATGTCCTGGCTGCCTGGCGTGTCGCCGAGAAAGGCTGAGCAGTTTGTTACCACGCTGCATTCTGACCCGATGTCACTTCGCGAGGAGTCGGGCCTGCCGACCCTTGCGCACCTGAATCTCCTTGCGGCAGCCTTTGAGGCTGTGGATGGCAGCGATTCAGCAGATGATGTCGCTGAATTTATCCAGGAGATGGCGCACCTGGTTGACGATCTCTCGGCGGAACAAGTGCTACGCGATATCAACGAAGACCGTTCGGTGTCTGGTTTTCCCGAGGTGAAGGGCATCGAACAGGTCGAGGCTGAGTTGTCTGAGCGAAAGCGTTACTACCGTAACGCTATCAAGGATGCTTTAAACAGACTTCCACCAGCTTCTCTCGTCGATGCTATGACTACTGCGGTCGACCAGATTACTTGTGGTGGAGAAGACCATGCACCAGAGCTGATCGATGACCTGGTGGATAGTTACGCAGTCGAAACGCAGGGATTTCTGCAGAAAGAGGCGGAAAGTGTAGAGAAACTGATTCAGGCGGCCAGAGACTCGGCAAAGTCAGGTGAGAGTGTCGTAAAGCCCATTGTGGATAAACTGGAGGCGGTTGCGCGCAATTGGGACAAGGTCGCACAGCCAATCCAGTTGAGCGCAAAAGCAAGGGGTATCGACCATGAGCCGAGTCATGAAATCGCATACTTCGTACGAAGTCTTGCGATCGATCTGTTTAACGAACATGACATGCTTACCCAATCACAGAGACTCACCGGATTGATTCAAGAGCTCTTTGCGGAGCTACCTGAAGTCGTAGAGCAGGTCGAGCAGGACTCAGAAGCGCTTGCAGATATCTTTCAGAACCGAAAGATGAATGAGGCGCAGAAAAATGAGTGGGCCCGCGATATCACCTATCAAGCTGAAGTCGGGATGATGTTTAAAGATATATTAAGTATCTCTCCTGATGGACTCGCCTGGAAAAATAAACGTTTTCCACTAGACGTCGTTACGCGCGTGCGGTGGGGCGCTGTCCGTCACTCTGTAAACGGTATTCCTTCTGGCACAACCTATACCCTGGCTTTTGGCGACAATCGTTCAGAAGCCGTTGTCGAGTTAAAGAAGGAATCAACATACTCCACGTTCCTAGAGAAGCTGTGGAAGGCAGTCGTTATTCGATTACTGACAGAATTATTTGAGACATTGCAAGCCGGAAACGAAGTCCGTTTCGGTGAAGCAACGCTCAGGGACGATGGCGTTACGTTGATTAAGCACAAATTTCTTGGGGCAAATGAAAAAGTGCGTTGCTCCTGGGGGCAAGTGCATGTGTGGAGTGCTGACGGCTCGTTTTATATCGGAGCCAAGGATGACAAGAAAACCTATGTTGACCTGTCGTACATCCATGCTGCAAATACGCACGTTCTGGAACAGGCAATTCGGATGGCTTTTAAGAAACCAGGTATGCGGTGCTTAAGCGATCTGCTGCATTGAAGCCGAGGTTGGCAAATTATTGAGGATCAATTATGGGATTTATATCCAAATTATTTGGTGGCAACAAGGAGGATAAGGCGCTTCGCGAAGCGCTTGAGCAGATTCGACGCATCCTTGAAGATGAACAATTCCAGCTCGATATGATTCATCCTGCGATGAAGGCGACGATCGAGTCTTGTCCCGCCTATGATCAAGATCCGAATGGCACTGGACCCTTTGGGTTTTCCGAGACTAACCCGATTCCCGTTAATGGTCCAATTGGCCAGCTAGCCTATCTATCGAAGCTGGAAACCGCTCGGGGAGAAAGAATCCTATTTCATAGGATCGGTGCAGTGGACACGATTGATGTGTTCGAGGCTGTCACTTTCTCAGGCAGTGAGTGGTTCATCTTGTTTGTGGACCTTTACCACCCTCGGCGTTCACGTTTGACGCCAGATGGATTTCGGTTTACGCAAGAGGTCGGTCAGTTCTCTGGTTTCCACAAATTTTGTACTAACTTCCCATATGACTTCGTTGAGATGAAGCAGTCAGAAAGCGAATCTGGGTTGAGTATGGCGTATATCGCCATTAGCAAGGTTGCGGAATCTATTCAGAACAGGGCATACCAACGCCCGCTTGCGCACAAGGCGAAGTTAGACCTGGTTAGGAGTCGACTGACAAGCGTTCAGACGCAATGAAACCCGCGTGCTGATGATGATAACAAAGATGGATCGCCGCGAACTTCCCTCTGAGCACTTTAGAATCGTCGCTGAGAATGATTAAAACCTCTTTAGGCGGCGTCGGTAAAGATACTGTAAAATTGGCAGGGCGGCGCATCTCCACAGAGTTGGACGTTCTTTGCCCCGATCTACTTGGTTCCTGGACCTGTCAGGTGGATCATTAGGCAAGAAATGAAATTATTTTTAAGAAATTTCTGAGCATGGTATTTTTCATGGTATTACCAATTAACAGGAAAATAAGTCTTTGAAAATAAAAGATAAAAATGGCTTATTTACAATTGAGTGGGAGTGACCGGCACTGACAGGCAATGTCTGGCACTGACTGGCATTTCGGCTGAGGCTTCGAACTCTCGCAGCCAGATGCTAGCGCAGTCGATATCATCCGAAAATAACATTTCTCATTGAAAGAGAGCCTAAATCGAATCCCTCGGTTGGAAAACTTACACGATCATTTGCATTTACAGCACCTGCTGCATAAATCAACGGCAACCAATGATCCGGTGTGGGATGTGCAAGTTTTCCATCGGCTGAATCCGGGTACAGCGACAAAAGAGCTTCAATGTCATGTGCGAGTAATGCTTGCTTGACGGCCTCGTCAAAACGACCGGCCCATTCAGGTGTGGTAGTTGTACCGAATCGCATTTGTCTGAAAGCATCGGGAAGATTGTGCACAATATTCCCGCTGGCCATGATGAGAATGTTTTGATCACGCAATCCGGCAAGTGATCTGCCAATCGCATAGTGCTGCCGAACATCAAGCTTTCGATCTATACTAAGCTGCACGACAGGGATATCTGCTTCTGGATACATCCAGTACAGCACTGACCAGATTCCATGATCCAGTCCCCAATCCTCGGTAAGCTGCACTTGCCACTCCTCAAGGAGATCGCGCACTCGCTCAGCAAGTATTGAGTCTCCAGGAGCAGGGTACTGTATGTTATAGAGCGTATCTGGAAAACCACCAAAATCATGAATGGTTGGTTGCTGCTGATTAGATGTCAGATAGCTGCCGTTCACATACCAGTGTGCCGAGATTGCCAAAATCGCCGCTGGTTTTGGTACGTGGTGGCGTAACTGTGCAAAGCCACGGTTCCACTGATTGACTTGAGCTAAATTCATGGGTGAGCCGTGACCAACAAAAACCACCGGCATTCGGTCATGGGATTGGCCGCGTTTTTCTTCGGTCATTTATTGTTCCTATCAGGTTAACCCGTTCTTCATGTTAATGTTTTTCCCCAAAAGGGGCGGCTAGTATCACCATAATTCCGTGGGGCCGATTGGGACGATACCGGAAGGATTCAGGGCCTGGATAGAGTAGTATCCAATTTTAATATGCTCTGGCGATACCGTATCTGCGATGCCAGGCAGTTCATAGATACGTTTCACGTAGGCAGTAATATTCCGATAGTCGCGCAGCTGGCGTAGATTGGTTTTGAAAAGTCCGTGATAGGCGAGGTCGAAGCGGATCAGGGTCACGAATGCACGCACATCGGCCTCGGTGAGACGGTCGCCAACCAGAAAGTTTTGATTATCGAGCTGTCGGTCAATCCATTCCAGACTATCGAACACCTCCTGGACAGCGTGCTCATAGGCTATCTGAGTTGTCGCAAAACCGGCGCGGTAGACGCCGTTGTTGAAATGGTCGTAGAGGCGATTGTTGACGTCGTCGATTTCAGGGCGTAGATCAATTGGGTAGAGATCAATGCTTTCCCTGGCCAGGTTGCCAAACCCGTCATTGAACATGCGAATGATGTCGGAAGATTCGTTGTTGACGATGGTCTCTTTATGCTTGTCCCAAAGCACGGGAACAGTGATCTGACCGGTGTAATCAGATTTGGCACGCAGGTAGATCTGGTAAAGGTATTCGGCACTGTACAGTGGGTCTGACTGGGTTCCTGGAATGGCACTTATGTCGTCACCAAAACGCCAGACCTTTTCAGTCAAGCGGGGATCGAGCACGGTAACCGAAATGACATCTTCCAGGCCCTTGAGTTTACGAGCCATCAATGTGCGCGAGGCCCAGGGACAAATCAGTGCAACATACAGATGGTAGCGGTCAGGTTCCGCGACAAAACCTCCTTCACCGGTTGGTCCCGGGCTACCATCAGTTGTGATCCAGTTGCGAAATTGTGATTGCTCTCGAACAAATCCGCCTTCATCGTCAGTGCCTTGTACGGGGTGAAAATTTTTCGCCCACTGCCCATTGATTAACATTTCAAACCTCCTATAAACGCTTCTGCTTAATTTAAGCCGGGACGCTTCGTCCCGGCTATGTCGAGCCTGTACACATGACCTTGATTAGTTCCTGGACAACAAGGCATCGAGAGAACCCCGGCCTGCACCACTGATGGCAAGGGCAACCGATGCAGCCAGTAATGCCAGACCAAACTCGTAGCCGTTATTACTCATGAACAGCCCGTTACCGATATGAACAGCAAAGATTGCGACGATCATCGTAAAGGCGAGTACCGTCGCTGCTGGGCGAACCAGCAGGCCCAGGATCAGGGCAAGGCCGCCGAAGAGCTCGGCACTGCCGGCAAGTAATGCCATCGGGTAGCCGGGGTTAAGGCCAATCGAGGCCATCCATTGACCGGTGCCTTCCAGGCCATATCCGCCAAACCAGCCGAACAGTTTTTGTGCGCCATGCGCTGCGAAGATGATGCCGACCGGGATACGAAGGGCCAGCTGGCTCAAACTGTTGTCTGTTGCGATTACTTTATTAACTAGTGTTTTCATGATTTCACCTCTAAAGTTTCAAGATATTTACTTGGAGTATGTTGACTAATACGCCTATCAACTTGACTAGGCGTCCTGCATCCAGGTCGGTGCGATGTGCGTGCCCAGACCGGCGCCATATCCGAGATAGATATTCAGGCCAGCCAGTGGCTCCAGATAACGCGCATTCTTCAGTCCACCGGCGTCGATCGTTACAAACCCCATGCTTTCGGCCACTGCGCGTGCCTTGTCCTTGCTCTGCTGACTGTCTCCGGCGATGAATACGGTCACCTTGCGACCGTCGCCGAAATCTCCGCCCTCGGCCAGAACCTGGGCAAACACGGTATTGAAGGCTTTTACGACATCTACGCCAGGTACAGCCTTGGCGATTTCCTCTGCGGCTGAGGTCTCATAGCCCAGGGTCAGACCCATATAGTCAGCAGTCAGTGGATTGGTGATGTCGATGACGACCTTGCCCTGAAGGTCGCCTACAGAACGCAATGCATTGACGGCATCGTCATACATCGTGGCGATAATCACTACCTCGGCATGATCAATCGCGCGCTCTGCGCTGACCGCTGTTGCTCCTGTATGCGCTGCGGCGACGGTTTCGGCTTTGGCAACATCACGGGCGGTGACAGTGACCTGGTGTCCTGCATGGGTCAATTGCTTGACGAAGGCCGAACCCATGTTGCCGGCTCCGATGACAGTTATATTCATTGTGTATCTCCTGATTTGAGTAGTGTATTAACGGCCGCCTTCCGGCGGGTTCGGGTGTATCCCGAGTACGTGTAAGACTTTACTTGTTCATGAAAATGAGATAAACATGTGTATATGAAATGAACTATATCGAAATGTGGAACAATGGATCGATTTCAGGAAATGCAAACTTTTTGCGCGGTGGTGGATGCGGGTAGCTTTGTAAAGGCCGCTGACGCCCTGCACATGTCAAAGCCAGCGGTATCTCGCTATGTGGCCGACCTTGAGGCGCGACTCGGCGTGCGGTTGCTGCATCGAACCACGCGGAGGCTTTCACTCACGGAAGAGGGTGTTGTGTTTAATACCCGTTGCCGTGAATTATTATCCGGCCTTGAAGAGGCGGAAGCCGAGGTCAGTTCGCGCAGTGGTACGGCACGCGGACTCCTGCGAGTGAATGTACCGGTGTCCTTTGGCATTCAAACCCTTGCAACCCTCTGGGATGCATTTCACGAACTGCATCCTCAGGTGCGGCTCAATGTAGAACTCTCTGATCGTGTCGTGGATGTGGTTGAGGAGGGATATGATCTGGCGATCCGCATTGCCACCTTGTCTAGCTCATCGCTAATCAGCAAGCGTCTTGCCAGTACTCGAATTGTCCTTTGTGCCTCACCAGAGTATCTGAATAAATATGGTGAGCCCTCCAATCCAGCCAATTTGGCCGAGCACAAAGTGATCGGATATAGCTACTGGTTGGGTGGGGATGACTGGGAATTAGAAGGTCCTGAGGGTCCGGTCAGCGTGAAGATTCATCCATGGATGACGACAAACAACGGTGACACGTGCCGGGCGGTTGCACTTGCGCATCAGGGAATCATTCTACAGCCAACTTTTCTGGTCGGGGACGATCTGGTGTCTGGCCGACTGGTGGAAATACTTCCCGAGTACCGTTCAATTGAATTGGGTATTTATGCCGTCTACCCGACACGCAAACACGTCGCTCCCAAGGTACGTGCTCTCGTCAACTTTCTTGAAGAGAAGTTATCAGAACTTGAATGATGCTGACCGTGTATAGTCAGGGAATCAGTTTTTACCATAACTCGACGCTCGATTACCTGGCACTGTCTTGACGGATTCAGAACTGTGTCCGACTGGTTGGGTCTTGGGGATCTGAGAGTCATTCATGCTTGCTGAGATGAGTATGAATTCGCTAAATCTTGCAGTACCGGAATGGGGGTATGTTGGTTTAGGGAGCTGTTCGTCAGCGTTCAAGCGGCATTTTTTTCGAGCATTTTGAAGGATTTTTTGAGCATGGTATTTTTCATGGTATTACCGTTTAGCAGGAAAATAAGTCATTGAAAATAAAATGAAAAAATGGCTTATTTATAATCGAGTGGGAGTAGGCTGAAATCATAACTCACTGAAATATAATAATAAAATAGCTCTAATCTATAATATAATCTGCATCATCAATGGTATTTTTCATGGTATTTTCCGCGCGCTGTTACACAAAAAGCAGCGATACCATGAGTGGTAAATTGGTGCTGTCATGGTATTGACGGTGTTCAAAGTTTCGCTTCTCGAACGAGTGTGGCGTGATTATGCTGGTGGGTGCGGTTGATATCGTTACATACCCCGATCCGAAATCCATCTCGTTGTATTATTTCAATGCCTGCCAACCTGGCACGGCTTTGGCGAACTCTTCTCGAAAAGCCGGACGTTTGATGTTGTCCTGTTTGACTTTGATGGCGAAGTCGCGCCAGCGCGGCGCATCGCGCAGTACGTCAACCAACACGTGGTGGACCTTGCTCATCACCTGTGCCTTGCGGGTGTATTCCTTGCGCGGGGCGTTAGTCTTGAGGTTGCCGAGGCCCGATAAATAGTATTTGAGAATCGCCTCGGGATATCTGCCTTCGAGGCGCCTGGCGGTCTGCAGTTCATAGGCGCTGTCCCAGGCGTAGAGGGGATAGCGGCTTCGGGTCAGCACGGCCACCGCTTCCTCATGCTCTTTGCGGTGCATGCGGATGCGAAGTTGCTCCGTGCCCCAGGCGTTCTCCAGCTGCGCAAGAATTTTTGCTTCGTAATGCTTCCATTCGGCAGCCGTGCACAGTTTCCGAAACGCCTTGTACTTGTCACAGGTCAGATGATCGATCGCCTGATCGAACTGTAGCGCCAGGTAGCGTTCGCGGTTGCCGGCGGATTTGGCCCGCTTGGCAACGAACTGACGCAGTTCGTCCATGCGGCCCTTTCCGCGGAGCAGCCCTGCCTCCGCGATTTCCATGGCCTTCTGCTTCTCACCGGCCTTCCAGTGGAAATCCGCGAGGTCGTAATAATCGGTGCCGGTGGCCAGTTTACGCTGGCGCAGTTCGAGATATTTTTCCCGGTTACCGAGTCGGCGATAAATACGGCGGGCATGGTCGAGTTTCCAGTCTCCACCCATGGTCTCGAAGGCTTCCGCCAGTGCCCGCCAATCGTCGTCTGTATAACAGGCCGCATAGGCCACATCGTAGAGATCGTCGTCAAGGCCGGCATTACCGCTCTCGATATAGGGCAGGACATTATCGAGAAGTTGTTGTCGGTAGGTCGCTTCGATCTTTTTCCGGGAAAGCGCCTGTGTGATCTCCTGCAACAGGCTCGAAACATGGAAGTCGGCGTCATAATCGCCACCGCCGTATGCATCCAGTTCGTCCAGGTCCGGAGCGAGTTCGGCCCACAGGGCCAGCAGTTTTTCGCCCTCGGACTGTTTCTTTTGGTTGTGTGACAGGGCGGCGTGCCTGGTCAGGTAATCGAGGCATTCATGCCGGACAGTGGGGCGCGAGGATGCCACGAGGACGAGCAGATCCACCAGCTTTTCTTTTGTCGCGGTCTTCATCAGCGCAGCCAACGGATCATCCTGTTTGCGTTTTCTCGCCATGAACCTTTACTTGGTGCGCTGAAATTGAACGATCTGACCCAGCAACGGCAGGGCCTTCACCCGGTACTCGTGACACAGGAATTCGTCGGAAGCCGGTTCCACCGTCGCCAATCCCAGGAAGCCCGCGAAATGCACCAGCGCACGCCAGGTGTAACCGCGTCGCACTGTCTCATCGGGAGAAAATACCTGGCTCAGTGGCACTTCCTCCAACAGCATAGGAAAGGCACGTAAGAAGGCGTCTTCATAAAACACCTGTGACCGCGAAATGTCACCGTAGCGCATGAGCAGGTAAAGCGTGAACAGGAAGGCGCTCTGTATGAATCGCAGTTCGGGATAGCCGTCCCTGTACGCCCAGTTGAACTGTTCGGCATAGACCCTGAACAGTCTGGGATAAACCGCCGGAAGGCCGTTCTCGGCCAACAGCCGGCGGCAGTCGCGACTGAGGATGAACCGGCCCTTGTATTTACGGATCAGCCCCGCCAGTTCGGCCACCAGACGGGTGATATGCAGATCGGTAAAATCCTCCTCCCGATTGATGCCACCATAACGGGTTTTTCCCTGATACCGCTGCTCACCCCAATAGGCCAGCGCGGCCTCGCGGCAGACGTTGCGTGGCAGATTGCCCTTGGCGGTCGGTTTGAGTCCCTGATCGCCGATGGCGTCCATCAATTGCTGGAACAGGGTTAGTATCGGAGCGGCTGGAATGGCATCCAGCACCTCCGGAAAGCGGACCAGTCCCGGTGATGCGAACGGGAAATTCAGCATCTGATGCATCTGTTCGGGCGATAAACCGTGGAATTCGTCCAGCTGCCGACGGTTTTGCTGTTGGGTAATCTGGTCGAGAAATGTCTGCGCTTCTTCCAGTGAGTTGAATTGCCCGCTTTCGAGCGCTTTACGCAAGAGTTCGGACATGACTCCCGCGCCATGACCGGATGCCGTGTTGTTCTCCTTGCCCATGCAGCAGTGCTTGAATTTCTTTCCGCTGCCGCAGGGGCAGGGATTATTGCGACCGATGGCCGGTGTTTTCATTTCACAATCTGCTCGGAATTGATCTCATGCCACGGCAGAATAGTGACGTCGGAACGTATCTGCCGGGTGTCACCGCCATAAACCAGCCATGCTTTTCCAGCGGTATCACCGGCTAGCTTTTGCCAGAACTCCAGCCCCTTGAAGTAATCCTTGTTGATGGTTTGCCCGGATTTGATTTCCAGCGGTGACAGGTGAGTTCCATGGTCAATCAGCAGATCAACTTCGTGTCCAGAACGATCACGCCAGAAGTAAAGATTCGAGGTTTCACCCGCGTTATAACGGGCCTTAAGCAATTCACTGATGACCCAGGTTTCGAATAGGGCGCCTCGTTGAACGTGGGTAGTCAGTTGCTCGCTGTTTTGGATGCCGAGCAGCCAGTTGGCAAGACCGGTATCCAGAAAATAGAGTTTGGGTGTTTTGACTAGTCGCTTGTTGAAATTCTGGTGATGCGGTGGCAACAGATGCACGATATAACTGGCTTCCAATACGGATATCCAGGCTTTGACTGTGTTATGCGTAATACCACAGTCGTTAGCTAGCGAGGAAAGATTGAGCAGTTGCCCGGTGCGGCCCGCGCACAATTTCAGAAAGCGTTGAAACGTGCCCAGATCCTGTACCTTGATCAATTGCCGAACATCGCGTTCGAGATAAGTACGGACATAGTTACCATACCAGGGATGCGGCTCGAGTCCACGGTCGAAGATGGGGGGATACGCCCCGTCAAAGAGTATCTTGTCGAGGTTCCGGTCAACTTTTTCTGCACGCTGTAACTCGTCGTAGGTCATGGGTAACAGCGTCAGCAATGCGGCTCTGCCGGCCAGACTCTGGGTGATGCCCGATAACAGCCCAAACTGTTGAGATCCTGTCAGGATAAATTCGCCGGGTTGCTGCCTGTCATCGACGCGTGTCTGAAGATAGGAAAACAGGGCAGGGCAGCGTTGCGCCTCATCCAAGATGGCTCCCTCGGTAAACTGGTTTAAAAACCCCCGAGGGTCTGTTTCGGCAAATTCCCTCTGGTCGAGATCCTCAAGTGAAACATAGCGGTGTTCGGGAAAGGCATGCCGCACCAGGGTGGACTTGCCGGATTGGCGTGGACCCGTGACGACAAGCACTGGATAGCCGTTGGCGAAGTGTTTAAGTCTGGATTCCGCGTTTCGGGGGATGTAGGTCACGGTGGTTTCTGGTTGCTTTACATGCCTTCATTATGCGGGAAAATGGCTAATTGTCAATGTTATTGCCAATTAGCCAGATGGCGCCTGTTACGGTGATCCATTACCTGCAGGAGCAAGGGGGGACACCTGGAAATCAAAGCCCGGATGGTAGCCTAGGGTGCCGTGTGGTGGCGCTCAATCGGCACATTCCGAGCATTTTGAAGGATTTTCTGAGCATGGTATTTTTCATGGTATTATCATTTACCGAAAAAATAAGTCCTTGAAAAAGAAAGATAAAAATGGCTCGTTTACAATCGAGTGGGAGTAGGCAGGATTCGTAACGCATTGAAATACAATAATAAAACAACTCCAATTAATAATATAATCTGCATCATCAATGGTATTTTTCATGGTATTTGTTGCGTGTAGCAAGGCAGAAAGCGGCGATACCATGAGAGGCAAATTGATGCTGGCATGGTATTAGAGGGCTTGTAGCAAGCAATGTCTGCCAATGTCTGGTGTTAGCAATGCAGGTATTTCAATCGACCATCCATTTAGATCTTGTAAATCCGGATATTGACTCCTAAAATACAAGGTATGATTGGCCGCCAAATTACCGAGAAACTTCAAGCAACCATCGCACGAGTGCCTGCGGTCGCACTGCTTGGCGCACGCCAAGTTGGCAAGACGACGCTGGCAAAAACCATTGCTATAGACATCGACTCAATTTACCTCGATTTGGAAGCTCCCGAGGATTTGCTGAAGCTCAGTGATCCCACCAGTTTTTTAAGCGCCCATGCCGACAAGCTGGTTATTCTGGATGAAATACAGCGAGCCCCGGAATTGTTCCCCGTGCTACGGGGTCTGATAGATAAAAACCGGGAGCAGGGTCGTCGAGCAGGTCAGTTTTTGCTGCTTGGTTCGGCATCAATGGATTTGATGCGTCAGTCTTCTGAAAGTCTCGCCGGCCGGATTAGTTATCTCGAGATGAGCGGCCTGAACCTGGTTGAAGTTGATGGTCATCAACAGGAAAGGCAGACCCTGTGGCTGAGGGGCGGTTTTCCAGACAGCTATCTTGCTGCGGATGATGACCTGGCCATGGACTGGCTGGAAAATCTGATTCGTACCTATCTTGAGCGCGACATCCCGCAAATGGGTTTTCGCGTTCCCGCAGCAAGGTTACGTCGGCTGTGGACGATGTTGGCGCATCTTCAGGGTGAAACTGTTAACTATTCCAAACTCGCCTCAAACCTGGAAGTCGATGCCAAAACGGTAACTCACTACATTGATATTCTGACGGATCTTTTGTTGGTCAGGCGCCTTGAACCCTGGCATGCAAACGTCAAGAAACGGTTAGTTAAATCCCCCCGCTTTTACGTGCGCGATAGCGGTATCCTGCACCGGTTGCTGGGGATCAATGCTTATGATGTGTTGCTGTCTAATCCGGTGTTGGGAAAAAGCTGGGAAGGATTTGTCATCGAGAATATTCATTCTATCCTGCCGACCCGTGCAGAAACCTACTTTTACCGGACAGCTGCTGGTGCAGAGATCGATCTCGTGATCAAGATGCCATCGTCTGAAATTTGGGCCATAGAGGTCAAGTATGGGGCTGCTCCCAAGCTCGGAAAACACTACAGCAAAACCTGTGATGATGTTGGCGCAAAATATAAATATATCCTCTATGGTGGTGAGGATGAGTTTCCTGTGGGTGATGATATTAACGTTATTTCACTGCGAGGCCTTATGGATCGACTCTGTTTCGCAAAAAGTGAATCGCGATGAGTGAATACCAATACTACGAGTTCATCGCCATTGATGAGCCGCTGACCCCGAAGCAGATGGCCGAACTGCGCGCGTGTTCGTCCCGCGCTGACATTACACCGACCAGTTTCGTCAATGATTATCAGTGGGGCGATCTCAAGGGAGATCCGGTTGACTGGATGCGGCGCTACTTTGATGCCCATGTCTATGTGGCAAACTGGTGCACTTGCGTTCTATGCCTGCGCCTGCCGAAAAGTGCTTTTGATGCAGGGAACTTCCTCGATGTCAAAACCGAAACCACTTTTTCGGTTAAGCAGACCAAGACACATTGGCTGCTTGAATGGATTCTGGATGAGAGTGATAACTACGAGCGCTTTGCCGACGAGGATGGAAGAGGCTGGATGGGCAGGCTGGCGCCATTGCGTGACGAACTGCTGCGGGGTGATATGCGTCCGTTGTATCTTGGTTGGCTGGCCGGTGTGAGCGCTGGTGAAATCAGTGGCAAGAGCACCGAACCCCAACCTTTGCCCGGACTTTCCCGGTTGAGCGCTGCCCAGCAATCGCTGGCGGAGTTCCTGGAAATTGATGAGGATCTACTGGCTGCCGCCGGACTTGCTGATCCACCCGGTTCAAAACCTGACAGCGCGGGCGATGCGGAACTGGATATCTGGATCGCCGCGCTTCCGGCAGCGGAGAAAAACGCGATGCTTAAATGGTTGTTGACCGGGCATGCGCAACAGGCCGAGCGTAAACTGAAACGGCAGTTCCTTGCCTGGAGGCGCGATCAGCCGTCAGGTGCAAAGCCTGCAACGCCGCGACGCAAGGTCGCCGATCTGCATAGGCTGGCGGCATCCGCTGCCGAAGCGAGAAAGAAACAGGCAGCTATACAACGTAAAAAGGCCGAGATCGAACGGCAGGCTAAACGAGAAACCTACTTGCGTTAACAGGCCCTGGATAAATTCATCGAAGTGGCGTCCACCGATGCCTACACGAATCGGAACAGGTCAGTGGATTCTTCACTTTGATTGAAGACAATCTTGTCGTTCCATTCACGACCCGGGTGCTTGGACAGGTAGTGACTGTGACTGGGGTCGACCTCACTGAAAGTGATCAAATAGTCGCTATTTGCATGCTCGGAAACACTGCCCAAGCAATTCCGATTCTTGATCTGCCGATACCGACTCCGCTGCCAGAGGGGGCGGAACGGATAGCGGCTTACCGCCGCTGGTGCGGAAGTTGAGGATATTGGTCGAACGATTGGCAATTTGTGGAAAAAGCGACTTTTTTGAAGGAATTTTTGAGCATGGTATTTTTCATGGTATTTTCAAAGTCGGTACTTTTAACTGAATGAAAAATAATGAATTTAATGGCCTGTTGATAATAGAGTGGGAGTAGGGCTCGTCTTCGCGTCCGGCACGCAAGCGCGCTTGATCTGCTGACAGCAAGGAAAATGTTCCGTACGTAACTGACGACGGGCTGTTGGGGGCGGCCATCCGGCGATAGACTGACTGCCTGTACAGTATCGCAAGGACGCGAATCATGTTACCCACGCCTGCGGCAAGGATTGCCCAGCCGGGATTGGACGCTCGCCATTACCAGGGCCACCAACCCGAACAAACCCTGCTCTACCAGATCATCGAACAGCATTACCCGGCATTCGCCGCTCAACTGGCCGCCCAGGGCACGGTGTTGCCGGGTTATGTGCAACGGGAATTCGATGACTACCTTAAATGCGGCCGTCTGGAACACGGCTTTCTGCGGGTGCGTTGTGACAGTTGCCACGCCGAACACCTCGTCGCCTTCAGTTGCAAACGCCGCGGCTTCTGCCCCAGCTGCGGGGCGCGGCGCATGGCCGAAAGCGCGGCTACTGGTCGATGAGGTTTTGCCCCTGGAACCCATGCGTCAATGGGTGCTCAGTTTCCCGTATCCCTTGCGTTTTCTGTTTGCCAGTCGTCCGGCGATCATGGGCCAGGTGCTCGGCATCGTCTACCGCGTGATTGCCACGCATCTGATCAGGAAGGCAGGCTTTACGAAAAAGAGAGCCCACACCGGCGCCGTCACGCTGATCCAGCGGTTTGGCTCCGCGCTCAACCTGAATATCCATTTCCACATGCTGTTCCTGGATGGCATCTACGTCGATGGGGCCAATGGGTCATCCCGGTTCCGCTGGGTGAAGGCGCCGACCAGCGCCGAACTCGCGCAACTGGCGCATACCATCGCCCAGCGCATTGGCCGCTTTCTCGAACGCCAGGGCTTACTGGAGCGGGATGTCGAGAACAGCTATCTGGCTTCGGATGCAGTGGATGAAGACCCGATGACTCAATTGCTGGGGCATTCGATAACCTACCGCATCGCCGTGGGGCCACAAGCAGGTCGCAAGGTATTTACATTGCAGACTCTGCCGGCCTGCGAACCGGAGGATCAGTTTGGTGACACGCCGGGCTTGGTAGCCGGGTTCTCGCTGCATGCGGGTGTGGCGGCCAAAGCCCACCAACGGGATAAGCTGGAGCGGCTGTGCCGGTACATCAGTCGTCCGGCGATATCGGAAAAGCGGCTGTCGTTAACGCGAGGCGGCAACGTTCGCTACCAGTTCAAGACGCCTTACCGTGACGGCACCACCCACGTCATCTTCGAACCTCTCGATTTCATCGCCAGGCTGGCCGCATTGGTGCCCAAGCCACGAGTCAACCTCACCCGGTTTCACGGCGTTTTCGCGCCTAACAGCAAGCACCGCGCCTTGGTAACGCCGGCGAAGCGGGGTAAAGGCAATAAGAGCCAGGCGCACAATGAGACAGAAGAACGCACACCGGTCGAGCGGCACGCCGCAATGACATGGGCGCAACGCCTCAAGCGCGTCTTCAACATCGATATCGAGACGTGCGTTGAATGCGGTGGCGCCGTGAAAGTGATCGCCTGCATCGAAGACCCGGTGGTGATCAAAAAGATACTGGCTCACCTGAAAGAAAAAGCGGCCCCGGTACCCGCGGGGTTGCTGCCAGAAAGCAGGGCGCCGCCTATGGGCCTGTTCGCCTGACAAAAAAACCGACCATTGGATTCAAGACGCTGTGCCGTGAGCTGCGCGGCAGGGTTCAGGCTTGCCAGGGAAGGGCAGGAAGGGGACATAAATGGAGAAAAACGGGCAGATTCTCAGACGAGATACGCGGTATTCAGGGCGCACTCAGGATGATCGGACGGTGAAGTGGCAGACTGTTGAGGGTAAGCTGCTGCTGGACTTGGGCAAACAGGGCGTTTATGCTTCCTATACTCAAGCATGGCGGGTACGGCTAACACAGAGGCCATAGTAAACATGGGTATAGCCGCAAGTCCTGGCTGTCGGAAATTTTCGATTAGATGATAGATTTGCACGCAGGCCCTCAACATCGTGAAAGGCAGAAGATGGGCGCAGGACATGACGAAAAGGTCGCCGGGGCAACCGGCACAGTCGCAGGCCGACACAGTAGTGGCCTGAAATGGGCGTTGGCGATGACCTCGACCTTCATGGTGGTCGAGGTCGTCGGCGGTCTCTGGACAGGCAGTCTGGCGCTGCTGGCCGATGCTGCACATATGCTGACCGATGTCGGTGGGCTGTTGCTGGCATTGGTGGCCATTCGGTTTGCCGCCCGCCCCGCAACGCCGGAAAGGACTTTTGGTTATGTGCGGATGGAGGTTCTGTCGGCGCTGGCCAACGCGGTCGTGCTACTGCTCCTGACGGTCTATATCCTTAACGAGGCCTGGCAGCGCTTCCTCGCGCCGCCGGAAATCCTCAGCGGGCCGATGCTGGTGGTCGCCGTCGTCGGCCTCGCAGTCAATCTTGTGTCGATGCGTTTGCTGCACGCCGGCTCGCAGGAAAGCCTGAACCTAAAGGGTGCGTATTTCGAGGTGCTGGCCGACATGCTCGGCTCCGTCGGGGTGATCCTCGCAGCACTTGTGGTAATGTTGACCGGCTGGACACTGGCCGACCCGATTATCGGTGCCGCCATAGGCCTGTTCATCGTACCGCGTACCTGGATCCTGCTGAAAAGCGCGGTGCATATCCTGATGGAAGGCACCCCGCCCGAAGTCGATATCGGCCTGCTGGAGCGGCGCCTGCTCGGCCTGCCCGGTGTGTCGGCGGTGCACGATCTTCATGTCTGGACTTTGACCTCCGGCCTCGACTCGCTCAGCTGTCATCTGGTGGTCGAGGACATGGCGCGCGGCCGCGAAGCACTGTTGGCCGGGCGGAAGACGATGCAGGAGGAGTTCGGCATCACCCATTGCACGATCCAGATCGAAGATGCGGCACTTCGTGCTGACGAAGATGAATCTCACTCTTGAAGGAAACGAATCATGGGACATCATCTTTTCCGGCGATCCAAACACAAGCGGTATCGCGACACGGATGCGTATTATGACGAAGACGACGATTACGGGTATCGCGAACGCAGAAGCCTGCCCGCGCTGAATATTCCGGGCTCGGTCATTGTCGGCGGGCTGGTCTTGTGGTCGGCGCTCGCGCTGGGTATCTGGTGGTTGGTCGATCCGGTCCTGTCCTGGATATCCGGCGCAGCAGGGCCGCTGGCCGATGCCGGCGCGGGGCTCGCGAAACGGTTCAGCCTTGGGGCCGAGGCCACGGCTTTGCGCGATGCGACCGATATCGAGGGGCTGGTTGGCTGGGCGGGTGGACCGATTCATTTCCTTACCAAGGCGGCCGTTCTGCTGGTGTGGATCGCCGGGCTGATCACGCTCATTGTCCTGCCTGAGATGCTGCGCCACCGTCGGGCGGCGTGGGACTGACGGGCGGCGAGGACAACAGTGGTTGTAGTGCCCGCACGCCGTTCGGAACCACTGTGCACATGACATCCGAACCGCCAATCATGACCGGTCCGCTCCTCTTCCTCGACGATGTCGAGAATGATGTCTTGCAGCTTTCCGCCCTTTTCATCGCGGCTAATGGTGAGCGCCCGGAGCCTATCGAAAGGGCCGACGGCGTACATGCAGCGGAAATCGTCGCGGAATACGATCATGCGACCGTCTGGCGAATGCGTTTCAACCTGCCCGCAGGCCGTCCGTCCAGTTATGATTGGAACGGCCAAAGCTATCTTGTGGCAAGTGATTTTCACGGCGATATGCGGATCGCCTATGTGTCCTGCAACGGCGAGGAAATCGGCGATCTGGAGCGCGAAGGGTTCGAGCGCAATGCAATGTGGGCGCGCCTGAGAGAAGATCACCGGAGTGCGCCGTTTTCCCTGCTGCTGCATGGTGGCGATCAGGTCTATGCCGATCAGTGCACCGAGGGCCATCCGCTGAGCGAGGACTGGCCTGAACATATCCCCAGGGATCATTCCCGCACCGATCTTGCCGATTTGCGCCATCATCTGCGCGAACGCTTCCTGGAGCGCTACACGGCGCTTTATCGTGCGCCGGAATTTGCCTGGATCGCCGCGCGCGTGCCCTCTCTCATGCAGTGGGACGATCACGACATCTGCGATGGCTGGGGGTCGCTGCCGCGCTCGAAAACCTACTCACCGGTCGGCCAAACTCTGTTTGATGTTGCACGTGAGTGTTTCCTGACCTTTCAGCATGCCGCAGTGGATGGTGATCTGCCGGGGCGCTTTCACGATCCGACCGGACTGCATCTGGGCTGGAGTGTCCGCACCGCCGGTCTGCGCATTCTAGCGCCCGACATGAGGTCAGAGCGCACGCGCCGCGCGATCATGGGAGAAAGCGGCTGGGCCATGATGCGCGCCGAGGCCATGACCTCTGTGCAGGGTCACACGTTCCTGATGTCCAGCGTGCCTTTGCTGGGTCCACGCCTGTCGGTGCTTGAGGCGCTGATGGTCGCCATCCCGCGAATGCAGAAATACGAGGACGATCTGCGCGATCAATGGCAAAGCCGTGCCCACCCGTGAGGAATGGTGCGATATGCTGCGGATGGTCCGGGACATGGCGCCTGCCGACGGCCATGACGTTACCGTGCTGTCCGGGGAAATCCACCTGGCGACGCGTGCCACGATGAAGCTCGGCGCGGGTCACTGGCTGCACCAGCTGGTCGCATCCGGCATCGCGCCCCGCCAAAGGCGTGGGCACGGTTTCTGGGGCCCTTGCACAACTCGGTGAATCGCCGCTCAAGGGGTACCCGATCCGAATCCCGCGCATCCCCGGACAGGCTTCGCGCTATATCGCGGAGCGCAACTATCTGCTGCTGGAAAGGCATTCGGACAGCTGGCGCGCCCGCTGGGTTCTGGAACAGAGCGGGACAACGCCGCCCCTCACGCTGTGATGATGCTCTCAAACGGACGCGCGGTCGCAGGAACGACGGTGGAGGTCTGTACAACCGGTGTAACTGGAGCCAAGGACCTGCAAAATTGGGTGCTGTTAGCGTCACTTTTTTAATCTGTCACTCAATGCAAGCAATAGTCCGGAAAAAATGAAAACACCGTGTATTCCGGCCTGCCAGGCGAGCTGCCGGTCAGTTAGTTCTTCCACATGCATAAACGATTTAAGCAATTGAATCGCTGAGATTGCTACTATCGATGCAATGAGACTGAATTTGAGGCCACTCATGTCAACCGTCCCCAACCAAGAAGGCCGATCCGAGTGTTCGCTTGTCTCGATCTTCGAAACAAAATTCTCATATCCAGCAAAAATTACCAATATTATAAGATTTCCGACCAGTACGAGATCTACCAGCGACAAAACGGCGAGGATGGTGTCATCACTTGATGACGTAATGATCGTTGGAGCGTAGGACACAAGCTCCTGTAAGAATTTAAAGCTGAGCAACGCGAGTGCCGCGACCAGCCCCAAATAGACTGGTGCCAGCAACCAACGACTTTGGAAGATGAGCCATTCGATTGTATTTTCCAACCACTTCATTTAGTTCCCCGTTCCGCTGACTTTTCTTGTTCGGTTGATTGCACTACCATTTCCGCATTGGTCGATCTGTTGCCAGTTGTTACTGGCGGCGTGAAGCGGAATGCGAGCAATCGCAATGCGTTGAAGACAACGACAACCGTCGATCCCTCGTGTACTGCCACCGCGGGACCAATTCCCAGACCAAGGATCGTGGCAGGGACCAGAAAGGCGACGACTCCCAGACTGAACCACAGATTCTGCCGAATGATCGAACTCGTCGACCGGCTCAACGCCACGGCGAAAGGCAAATGGTTCAGATTATCCGCCATCAACGCCACATCAGCGGTTTCCAGCGCGACATCCGAACCCGCCGCGCCCATGGCGATGCCGACCGTGGCGTTCGCCATCGCCGGCGCGTCGTTGACGCCGTCGCCAACCATGGCAACTTTGGCCTCCGCACGCAACTTCTTGATCGTCGCTACCTTATCATCCGGCATCAGATCACCGTGCGCCTCGTCAAGGCCGATCGCCCGCGCTACCGCGTCGGCGACTTTCTGATTGTCGCCCGATATCATGACCATCCGGCGGATGCCAATCTTGCGCAATGTCGTGATCACCGTGGGCGCCGCGTCACGCGGCGTATCCATCAGCCCGATAATCCCAAGATATCGATCACCGTGACGGACAACCATCGTTGTGCGTCCGCTTGCTTCCAACGTTTCTATCCGGGCACGCAACGTACCGGGAATGGGCGGGCCTTCTATCTCTGCGAACAGATCATCCTTACCAATATAGGTCGTCTCGCCATTGACTTCGGCCACAACCCCACGGCCAGTGATGCTGCGCAGGTTCGATGCCTCGGCGGCAGGTGTGTCGCCAAGGCGTTCGCGTCCGTCCCTGACAACGGCGGCGGCGAGAGGATGGTCGCTCAGCATCTCGACCCCGATCGTCACGCGTAGGAGCTCCGTTTCCTCGACGCCATCGGCCGTCACCACATCCACCAGCTTCGGTTTTCCTTCGGTCAATGTGCCGGTTTTGTCGAATGCGATGGCCGTTAGTCGCCCCAGATTCTCAAGCGGCGCACCGCCCTTGACGAGGACGCCGCCACGCGCGGCGCGTGCGACCCCGCTAAGTACGGCGCTTGGCGTCGCGATGGCGAGCGCACAGGGGCTCGCCGCCACCAGCACCGCCATAGCGCGATAGAATGTTTCGCTGAAGGGTTCGTCGATAATGAAACCGGCAAACAACAGTGCGACGGCGAGTATCAGAACCGTCGGAACGAAGATGCGTTCGAACCGATCGGTCAGGCGCTGTGTAGGCGATTGGTTGGTTTCGGCCTCGTTCACCATCTTGATGACGCGTGCCAGGGTCGAATCCGCAGATGTCCGCGTGACCTGAATTTCCAACGCGCCGCCGCCGTTAATCGTGCCGGCAAAGACACGGTTTTCGGCATCCACCGAGTCGGGGTTTTCGGCGGCACCGGTCGCATCCCCGACGGGCGATTTGTTCACAGGCACGCTCTCGCCCGTGATCGGCGCCTGATTGACGCTGCTTTCACCCTTGGTGACAAACCCGTCCGCGGCAAGCCGCTCGTTGGGCTTCACCAGCACGATGTCTCCGACCCGCAAGGCGTCGACGGCGATCTCCTCCACCTTGCCGTCGCGGCGTACGGTGGCCGTCTTCGGCGCCAGTGCGCCAAGCGCTTCGATAGCCTGCTTGGCGCGGCCCATGGCATAGCCCTCCAGCGCGTGACCAAGGCTGAACAGGAACAACAGCAAGACGCCTTCGGCCCATTCGCCAAGGGCCGCCGCGCCCGCCGCGGCCACCAGCATTAGAAAATCGATCTCGAACCGGCCATTGCGGACACTGTCGATGGCTTCGCGCAAAACATAATAGCCACCGAAGAAATAGGCTGGAACCAGGACGACTAGGGGTGCCCATGGCGGCATCGCCACAAACTTCGGCACAAGCCAGCCTATCAGCAACAGCACACCACACAGGCCCACGAAGATCAGTTCCGTTTGCGCACCAAATATGCCCCCATGATCATGATCGCGTGTTTCGCCAGTAGGCTGCTCATGGGAGCTGGGTTCGTCTCGTTCCAGCACGACCCTCATGTCCTGGAGGGTATTACGGAGGGTATTCTCATCGGTTTGTGTTCGATCAAATTCGATCCGCAACGGGCCGTCGGCGTTGGCCTCAGCCTCTACAACTCCTGGGATACTGCGCACTTGCGCGCTGACCGTTCTTGCCCGGCGTTGATCCAATATACCCTCGACTTGCCACACGACGTGCCCGAACTGAGCGGCAATTTCCGCCCCGAAAACCTTGGCGAATTGGCGGATACGTTCAAGCGAAAGCACAGCGGGGTCGTAATGAATACACAACTCCGCGCGCCCGCCATCCTCTGCATGACGAATATGAGCGCGCTCGACGCCTTCACGCGATACCAGACTCTCGGTTAGACGCTGTACACAGGCATCGCGCGCGCCCTGCGTATCGGGAAGCAAGAGCGGGAGGTCAAGGCGAAGTGTTTTATCCATCATGGTCATCCACCCTACCGCTTATCGTTGGAACTAAGCGAAGCTGGGCGCAGGTCGAGATTACGCCATCGTTGGTGATCTCTTGAATGCGCTCACGACCTTGCAACGATCGCATTTCGAATGACATTTTGTTCATAAGTTGTCCTTATCTTCAGTACTATGTTCATATTTAGCGCCCAGCCAGGGTAGGTGATGGGCCACCAGAATGAGAAAAATGATGAGGGCCGCTAACGAACTGAGCATATACATCCCGTAACCCACACCGGTTCCGACCGCCGCGGTCGCCCAGATCGTAGCCGCCGTGGTCAAGCCGTGAGTACGGCTGCCATTTCGCATGATGATGCCGGCGCCCAGAAATCCAACGCCCGTCACAATGTTGGCGGCCATACGGGACGGATCGGCACCGGGAATATGTTGCGAGACGAGCGCAAAAACGCAGGCGCCCATGGCCACCGACGCGTAGGTCCTCACGCCAGCTTCACGGCTATGCCATTGTCGTTCCAATCCTATGAGTCCACCGAGTACCGTGGCGACTATTAGTCTGCTGGCAAGTTGCATTTCCAATTCCCAATCCATCACTTATCCCTCTCCTCTCTCCTGATAGTCGCAGGAACTTTTATTTTTCATTGCGCCAGTGCTCTGTTTGCCGAAACATCAATACCGCACTCGTATACGAGTTGCTCCTCGAAACAGGCTGTCACCACAATCAGAGCTACCAGGACGAATTAAATGGCTCAACGGTCCAACTCAAGTTTCTGGATAGAGTAGTGTCTCGCCACCAACGCGAATATTGGCTACGACCAAACGACCGCCAAATATGGCTAACAACAGCGTGAATATGATAGGGAAGTATACTACCTGAGGATGAAACTATTCAATGGGCAACATGGGCCTCGCTCCTAACGTACTTTTCCTGTGTATACACCTTCATAGAAACCAAATGCGAACACCAGATTGTCGATGCCGTCTCCATCAGCACGGGTCATATCCGCCGTATTGCCATACTATCACAGCTAGTTCACACCGACATAGGGCGCGAATTCACGTCAAAATTCATAAAGCAATCGCTAACCAAGCTGCACATCGTTTACACCGCGGGTGTACGTCGCGCGCGCCGGCGGGTCAACCCGGTTTCGCTGGGTCAAAGCACTGACCGGCCATGAACTCACCCAACTCGCACACACCATTGCGCAACGGGTCGGCCACTTTCTGGAACGCCAGGGATACGGTGGACGACGCCCCCATGAATCAACTGCTGGGGTCTTCTACCAGCTATCGTATCGTCATCAAGCCACAAGCAGGGCGCAAGGTGTTTACGCTACAAACCCTGCCCGCTTGCGAACCGGAGGATCCATTCGGCGACACGGTCGGCAAGGCGGCCTGTCGCGATTGAATCAGGCGTGCCTATCCGGTTTTTTACTCACAGCTGAGCGATCATCCCACAACGAGGAGGAATTACGTTCTTCTCGGAAAAAGTTTATTGATTACATAAAGTACTCAAGAACCGGAACCAAGATCACCAATCCCGGTGGCGTATGAGGCTCTAGGCCACCGGTGTTATATACCCAGATAGCGGGCGATATCGGCTTGGGTTACCCGTTTCACCAGATGAGGCGACCTTTCCGCCAACAACTGATACCGCTCCTGCGCGGACAGGCATAAAACCTCGTGTTCACGTCGCTCTTTTTTTAGTGCCAGCTGAAACAAAGCCTCATTAAGGGCGTTGGATATCTCGAGATCAGTGGCAGCGAGTGACATCAGTCCGCGAATATCCAGTTGAATTATGGTGCTTGGTTCAAGGCAAATATCGATAAATGAACTCATTTCTCCCAGCATCAGCGAGCGCAGGCTTGTGATGAAAGCGTTTTCAATAATAAACGATTTAATGAACTTACGTCCGTCCGGCGTGAGGTAAAAGACTATAACCAGGCCTTTTTCAATAAAATACAAATCCTTACATAGCTCACCCTGTGAGAAGAGAATACCCCCCTTATTGTAATTCAGATGTTTTCCGTGGCGCCGGATATATCCATTTAAATCCATGGGCGTGTAAAAAACTGTAAAAAATTATTCGAGGTTAATTACCGGGTATGCGGGTCAAGCATATCCTAGTCTGCACACTCGAAGCCACAGGTGTTTAAACACCAAATTATAACCACACAATACCTTAGGAAAAACAATGAAAATTCTTGGTCGAATAACCGCAGGACTGATACTGATAGCGGTGCCTATGTTTGCTCATGCAGAGACGGTCAATGTTGAAGTTAACAACATCAGGGTTAGCAAAGGTGGCAATGTCATGGTGCTGCTGTTTACCGGAGAAGGATTCCCCATTAAACACGACCAAGCGGTGGCCTTGCATACTAAACCTGCGAACGCAGAACGCCTGGATTTTAAATTCAAAAACCCGCCTTCCAAATACATCGCCTTTAAAGCGCTGCATGACGAAGATGGGAACAACAAAGTCACCAAAAACTGGACAGGTATCTGGCCGAAAGAAGGCCTGGGATTTTCCAACGGTCGTCAAATGGGTGCGCTTGGGCCACCGGATTTTGAAGTAGCAAAACTGGCGGTAGCCGATATCGTAGACAGCGTAAGTCTGACCGTAACCTATCCGTAAATTAAAACAGGTATAAAGTGAGAGTACTGATAAAAACGTTCCTGGTGCTGTTCGTCGCGTTTGCCTCAACATTTGTGATTATTAAGATGACCGGTATCATCACCGTCGATGATATAAAGGGACGGATTGAGGCAGCGACCTCGGTAAACTCGCTCTATGTTGCATTGATCGTCGCCGCGTTCTATTCGTAGACCTGTTTATCGCAATTCCAACCCTCACGGTGTGCATTCTAGCGAGGTATTTTCTTGGCTTTGGTGGCGGAGCGATGGCTGCAGCCACGGGAATTACTCTTGCTGGCATCTGCGGGCACGTAATCAGTAGGACCTGGGGCCGTGGAATACTGAACAAAATTGTGAAAGATAAGGATAACCTGGTAGGTATGGAGCAGACGTTCCAAAGACACGGGTTCGTCATGATTCTATTGTCGTGCGCAATGCCCATCGTGCCTGAAACCACAGCCTGTCTGTCGGGGCTGACAAAAATGCCACTGGTGAAATTTATTGTGGCATGGATGCTTGGATCGTGTCCATACATTCTGATTACGACCTATGCAGGGTCAGTAAGCACATTTGAAAACCCTATACCTGCTATTTACACCGCAATCACGATTACGTGTGCCATGTGGATAGCATGGTTGCTGTTTTATAAATTGCGTAAACGCAATGCAACCAAAAAGCCAGCAGCATGCAAATAGATAAGCTGCTTGCGTCATTATTGAGCATGCAGCTGGAAATCGTCAGGAACTGGGAGCAGCTGGTGGCTGGGAGGCAGCTTGATCACAGTTATGCCGTGTTGAATCATACCGGCGCACGTTTCAGGATGGATGATGAAAGCCATCGGAGCGCAGTCGGTGTGGTGCTACATTTTGGCCCAAGTGAGTCGTTACCTCGATAAAGGTTTATGACATCCCTGTCAAAAATCCACTCGCCTACGCGACGATTAATTCCTTTTGCCCCGACCGGCCTGCGTCCGTCACGGCTACGTATGACCTTGTTCGTATAACTCACTCGTCACACTTTGCCATGACTACCACAATGCCTCTACGGCAACGACAGCCGCTGCTGCATCTTCTCCGCACCTCGCTCGCTCACACTCCGAATATGCAGACGGCGTTGCCTATCGGGGACTAATCGCCTTCGCTTCGCTCTCCATGGCGATCAGCGGATACGGCTATTCCGGTTTTGCCTGGGGCCACCCGTGAAATCTACACCACCAGCTTTGCGCTCGAGAGCCTTCGCCCCTGGGATGAACGTGATGAGGAAGATGCCGAAACGGAAATTCAGCTTGTCGCTGAGGCGGAGTTGGAAACATCGGGCTGCATCGCTCTCCTGCAGCAGGTCGATCCAGGACTCGCTCGGCCGTACATCGGTGCTCGGGACGCCCTGCATGGAAACAATGCCGACCGGGCAAGGCACATACTGAGCTCGCTCAGAGAGCTGTGGAACCATCTGCTCAGACGATTGGCTCCCGATGAGTCCGTTGCCGTATGGATTCCGGGGATTACCAATCAGAAGGACCTGTTACATGAGGGCAAGCCAACCCGTCGAGCCAGGGTACTGTATGTCTGTCGGGAGCTGAACAACGATCCGCTGACCGACTTCTTGATGCACGACACTCGGGCACTGGTGAAGCTGATCGAGTTGTTCAACCGGGTTCACGAATTGGAGACTGAGCTGAGCGATGAGCAGCTCAGGGCTATTCTCCTCAAGACCGATTCGTGGTTGATGTACATCCTGCAGATTTGGGCAGGGGGAGATGGCAAATAGTCCAGCGGCCTTGTTACGCAAGCATCATGAGCAAGATGGATGGCCTGCCCGGGAATCACTCTGAGCATGTCAGTTTCGTCGTCAAGAATGACTACAAACTCTTTAGGCGGGGTCGGGAGAGATACTGTAAAATAGGCAGCGGAGAGGGGCATCTCAACAGAATTGGACGTTCTTTGCCCCGATCTGCTTGGTTCCTGGACCTAGTAGATGGATCATACAGGTAAGTAACGAAATTATTTTTAAGAAATTTCTGAACATGGTATTTTTCATGGTATTACTAATTAGTAGGAAAATAAGCCATTGAATATAAAAGATAAAAATTGCTTATTTACAATCGAGTGGGAGTGACCGGTATTGGCAGGTAATGACTGGCAACATTAGGCAACAAAACTAGAGTCCCACACGCCTAAATCTGAAGTACATCAATACCACCAGATTGGTGAAGGGGCGGCATTCCTGGTTGGTTCGTCAATGGGAACCCATGTGATGATTCACAATGCCGGAAAAATCGAATCTGCTCAGCCCTTCGCCGACATGCTCATAAAGACAATCGAGTCATGGCGCACAGAATCCAAAACACCGTAACAACAAGCTCCTCCGCGCCATTTGGCGCAGGGGCAATTGCGACTCCGGGGACATCCGGCTTCGATGTTTGAGTCCTGGCCAATGATACGTATGAACAAAAGGCCTGGCTCGTCAAGGTTTCAAAATCACTCGGCCCATAACGGCTGATTGTTCCATTAATTGGTGGGCACGAGCCGCTTCAGATAAAGGTATTTTTTCATGTATATGAGGTTTGATTTTACCTTCACTGAGATACTGTATGAGTTTTTTAGTCGAATCGACAAAAAGTTCAGGGTTTTCGAAAATATTGTAAAGTGTGAAAGTTCGGATGCCTGCGCTTTTCATAAAGCCGTTGCCCAGAGACTCGGTTAAATTGGCCTGAGGGAATCCGGCCGCAAAACCAAACCAGACGATTTGCCCCATATTGGCGAGCACATTAAAATCGTGCTCGAAGGTATTTCCGGCCAATGAGTTGAGAACAAGATTGACTCCCTTATCATCTGTGATTTCTTTCACCCGCTGAACCACATTTTCGGTTTTATAGTTGATAACATGGTTCGCCCCCTGTTGTTTTGCATAGGCCGCTTTGTCATCCGAACTGGTTAAGCCAATAACGCTAATATTTGCTAATTTGGCCAACTGAATAACTGCGGTCCCGACACCACCGGCAGCCCCATATAATAAAACGGTTTGTCCGGGCTCAATATGCCCCATCGTGTGCAATAAATGGTAAGCCGTTAAATAAGTAATGGGGAATGCGGCAACAAGGTCTTTGTCTATCGTATCTGGAACGGGAATCACCATTGCTTTATCAGCCACGACATATTCAGCATAACAACCCATGGTACCTAATACTAAGACACTTTGTCCTATCTCAATGTTTGACACACCCTCACCAATCGATTCCACAATACCACTACATTCGAAACCCAGAGTAGCGGGCAAGGGCGGCATAATAGGGTAGACACCGTGTTGCACCATGATGTCACCAAAGGTGACCCCGATTGCGTTCGTTTTGACCAGGATCTGTTCCTTACCTGGTGAGGGGCGCTCGATATCCACATATTCTAAAACATCGGTCTCGCCGGTTTGTTTTATTTGTATTGCTTTCATGTTTTTTTCCTTTTCAGTCTATTGTTGAGTTAATGTTGTTTTCTGGTTAATTTAGTTTCTTTAAAACTTCAACAATCTTTTCCGGTTCAGCTCTTTTCATAAAATCAGCATCGACAAAGGCGTAACGTATAATATGATCAGTATCGACCACATAGGTGGCTGGAATAGGCAGTTCATATTTTTCCGTTCCGTTGATCTTAGTGAGATCAAGACCGAATACATTTTTGGTCATGTCTTCGATTGTTTCAGGTAATTGGAAAACAAGCCCAAACTGTCTCGCGACTTGGAGATCGCGATCGCTCAGCACGGGAAACGTGAGTTCATTTTTTTCAATGGTCGCCAAGGAGCTGTCAGGCAGCTCCGGGCTAATGGCAACCAATGTCCCATGGTGTTTTTTGAACTCGTGCAGGTGTTTTTGTAGAGCCCGTAACTCCAGGCTACACCAGGGGCACCAACCGCCACGATAAAAACTGATAACGATAGGGCCTTGTTTTAGTAGTTCATCGGAGGAACCCGTCTTTCCCGTCGCATCACTTAGTTGAAAAGACGGGATTCGGTCACCTATTTTTAGCGCCCCTTTGTCTATGCCTGTCGCAATCCAGTCTTGAATTGCATTTTGAAATGCCTCTGTAACTTCTGCGGGGGCATCAATTGCGGCTTGCTTTTTCAAGTCTTTCAACTCTTTAGTTAATGTCATTTATTTACTCCTTTGTTGATGTTTTATGTTGGTTTTAATTTCATTTAAGAATGGGTAATCGGTGTAACCTCGTTTATCACCGCCGTAGAACGTTGTGGGATCGGGAATATTCAGGGGTGCTTCTTTTGCGAAACGTTCCGGTAAATCAGGGTTGGCGATAAATAGTTGTCCGAAGGCGACCAGATCGGCGTCACCTGTATCAATGGATACACTTGCACGCTCGTGATCGTAACCACCGTTGACCATGTAGGTGCCGGAAAAAAGTTTGCGTAGCTTTTGCATATCAAAGTACTGCGTGGGCTCTGCAACTTCACCAATAGTGTTTTCGCGGATATGGAGATAGGCCAGGTCGAAGCGGTTTAATTGCTCGATAACGTAGCTGAACGTAGCCTCCGGTTGGGAGTCATACATACTGCCGTATGGTTCCAGAGGTGAGAGACGAACACCGACACGCTTACCACCCCAGACCTCTGCCACTGCTTCGGTGACTTCAAACAACAGTCGCCCCCGGTTCTCGAGCGAACCACCGTACCTATCCGTGCGATGATTGCTGCCGTCGCGCAGAAATGTGTCCAGCAGGTAACCGTGCGCGCCGTGGATCTCGACGCCATCGAACCCGGCCTCGAGTGCGTTTTGCGCTGCCGTTCTGAATTGCGCGATGATGCCCGGGATTTCATTTGTCTCAAGTGCACGAGGCGTCACAAAGGGTTGGTGACCCTCATAGGTAAACGCCTCACCTTCGGGTTTGATTGCGGAGGGAGCAACAGGCAAGGTCCCATTAGGTTGCAGGGAAGGGTGAGAGACGCGTCCTACATGCCAAAGCTGTAAAAAGATGTGCCCATTGTGCTGATGAACCGCTTCAGTAATTTTTCTCCAGCCGTCTATTTGTGCATGGTTGTAGATGCCCGGGGTATTGGGGTAACCGGCACCCTGGGGAGAGACTTGGCTGCCTTCAGTGATAATCAAGCCGGCGGAGGCACGCTGAATGTAATAGTCGACATTCATAGCCTGGGGAACATTGTCCGGACCCGCGCGGTTGCGCGTTAAGGGCGCCATCACGATGCGATTGGATAAGGTGTAGGGCCCAAGCTGGTAAGGTGCGAAAAGGTGAGTTGCTGTAGACATGACAGGTTTTCCTTCGGAGATACTCGCTTAAGTTAACGTGAATCTACTTTACTCATCAGAATTGACGATAAATAGGCTTGATAAGCTCAATATTTTATTCAATCGTCTATTTGGTGTAGATTTATCGTGAATAGGTAAGATATGCTGTGTTGGCATTAACTTGGCGTTGATTTACATATAGAAGGAAAGATAATGGACGTACTTGCGGATGTGCTCGCGGTGACCCGCTTTGGCAATACCTACCTGGGACATTCAACCTTTGCCCCGCCATGGGGGTTTGAAATCAAGCCTGCCAAGTCGGCGACTTTTCATATCGTAAGCCGTGGCAGTTGTTGGTTGTTACCCGAAAGCGCAATTGAGCCGATTCGCCTGAACCAGGGGGACGTGGCTTTAATGGCGCATGGTGCCGGGCATGCTTTGCTCAGCCATCCCGATTCTCCAGTTGAGGATTATGCAAAGGTCGCAAACGTACAGCGTAAAGATGAACACCAGTCTGACGATTCCACCGACTTGTTTTGTGGTGCTTACCACTTTGAGCAAGATGCACTACATCCACTGCTCTCTTTATTGTCTCCCGTCATACATTTACCTGCGGATCAGGCGCTAAGAGACGATGAGCTTCAGACGGTCATTCGTCTATTGATGCGAGAAAACTGTCGACCCGATCCCGGTTCAAAGGCCGTTAAGCAACAGCTCATGAATGTCCTTTTTGTCTATATCGTACGTGCCTGGCTGACTAAGCAGCCTGAATGCAAGGCGGGTTGGCTGGGGGCATTACGTGATCCGCAAGTCGGCAAGGCTCTGGCTCTCATACACGAGACGCCGCAACAGCGCTGGACGGTGGATTTGCTGGCCAAAGCGGTCTCCATGTCCCGGGCGGCCTTTGCCAAACGCTTTTCTCTTCTTGTTGGTGAGGCGCCTTTAACCTACGTAACCCGTTGGCGTATGGATCTTGCCGCTAACCTGTTGCGTGAATCGAATGCCGCCATCGTATCGGTTGCCGCCAGGGTGGGTTATGAATCCGAGACGGCTTTTAGCAAGACGTTTCGCAAGAGTCGTGGTATTCCACCCGGTCAATACCGCCTTCAGGAGGTTGGCACGGGTGAGTAATTCAGCGTTTTTCCTACCGAGGTATCCTCACCATGCATAACAGGTATTTTATGGCTGTAGTCATGCTATTCATCACTGCCTGTTCATGGGGCGGTATGTATCACGTCGCAAAAGCGACTTTGCCGATAGTGGATGCATCCTGGCTGACAGTTATACGGTGCAGCTTCACTGCACTGTTTTTCATCCCCCTTCTTATTTGGCGCGAGGGCCGGGCAGCGCTGCGATTCGAGCAGCACGGCATGGCCATATGGTGGTATGGAACGCTGGGTTTTGCCGTGTTTAACTATTTTGTGTTCTTTGGTCTTGGCTACTCGCAACCGGAGCATGGCGCTATCATGATGGCATTGATGCCACTTATCGCCGCGCTTGTCGGCTGGGCATCGGACGGACAACGACCGCCCGGCTATACGTTGGTGTTGATTGTTGTGGCACTCGCCGGGGTATTGTTGGTGGTGACACGCGGTGACCTTACCGTGTTGCTGCAGGGTAACAGCGCCTTTGGTGATGTACTGATCCTGATCGGCGCCGTCGCGTGGGTGCTGTACACGCGTAGCGCACCACGCTTTCGCGGTTGGTCATCGCTGCGTTTTACGACGCTCACCACACTTGCCGGCACGGTCAGTGTTTTGATTATAACCGGGATCCTCACCGTACTTGGTGTTGCACACGTCCCGCAGCTGGCGCTGCTGCCCGATCTGGCCGGGCATATCGTCTACATTGTTGGCTTGGCAACTATCGTGGCGGTTCTGTTTTGGAATCAGGGTATCCGCGTGGTAGGTCCGATAAATGGGGTGTTGTTCATCAATCTGGTGCCGGTCAGTGCGTTTGTTATAGGCATTGCCGTCGGCAATAAACTCTATCTATCCGAACTTGTCGGTGCTACGCTGATTTTGGTAGCGTTAGTGGTCAATAACTTGTTTGTACGCCGCGTATCACGATGTTAGGTCGCCTGCTTCGGGGTAAAAGGCGATATACTCCTCTATTTCGTTGACTTCATCGAAAGGGTCGTCATAACTCCCGGCCGCCACCTCGATATGTTGGGCGCCAATGATTAATGCCCAATAACTTGCTTCACCCTTAAATGGGCAGAAGGTAGTTTTTGCTGTCGGGTGCAGGAGATCCATGCGCACATCTTGCCGGGGAAAATAATACACGGGTGCGTAATTTTGCTCCTGGAGGCGCAAGGCGTGCTGACTATCAGCGATGGTTTCACCGTTATAAATAATGCGCATGGGTTTTTCGCTGGCTTCGATATCTATCCGGTAATCCGGGTGATCGGCCCAGGCGGATTGTTTACGCTGGGGATTGGCGTCTTGTTTGGGCATGGGTAAACCTCTTTATCTGGTGGTCCATAAATAATAGCTGGCGATGGTACGATAGGGTCGCCAGGCCTCGGCGATAGCGACATACGCATCGCGTTTCGTGCTATCAGCTAGCCGATAGTGCCGCTGCATGGTCTTGCGCAACACCAGGTCGTCGATGGGAAACACGTCCGGCCTGCGTAGCGAGTTGATCAGGAACATATCGGCGCTCCACTGGCCGATACCGGGGTATTGGGTCAGAGTGTCACGGACTTTGTCATCGTCTTGCCTGGCCAGTTTTCTGAAACTCAATTCGCCATCGGTAATGGCCTGAGCGAGCGTTCGGATATAACGAATTTTATTGTATGAGATGCCGCATTCACGCAAGCTCTCCTGCTTGAGTTTAAGTACGCTATCCGCCTTGAAGTAACGGCCACCGTGGAGGCGCAGTAAGCGTTGTTCGATGGTCCGGCCCGCCTTAACCGATAGTTGCTGGTTGATAATAGCGCGGACCAGGGCATGGTAATGGGGTTGGCCGCTGGCGGAAGGAGTGGGTAACTCAGCGCCTTTAGTCAAGCGCCGCATCACGCTATCGGTATTACGTAAATGCCGTTTGGCAATGTTGAGCAATGACTTGTCCATGATATGTTACTGTTCTGTTAGATACGTCTGTTTAGGTTCTGCCTGTTCATTTCATCGCATCCCAAATCAGTTTGGTATCAGTGAACTGTCGAAATCGGCGAACCTTACCATTCGATAAGTCGTACACGTGGACGGCCGGCGTCGAGGTATTCCTCGATAACAAAGCGCCAACCCTGCCATTCTTGGTTGAAGGATTTGAACACACCCTCAACGACATTACTTGCTCCGCGATACGTTTTGCCGCCCGGGAAGCCCACATTCTGGATCCACTCCAGATCGGGATCGCAAATAGCCAGGAAGGCCGGATAGTCTTTTTCCTGGAACGTGCGGTAAAGCTCTTTAATGGTGTCAAGATTGATCATTATATATGTGTCGCTATTATACGATTCATCGCGCCCGTTTCAAACTACTACGATCGAAATCCCATTCATTAAGGCCACTACGAAACCGGTATTTGTTCCAAATGAGTAAGGTGGATTTGCCACTCTGGCGGTTTTTCATGACCTGTTTGTGGGCTCGCCAGTATTTGTCGAGATATTGTTTATAGTCATTGAAAATTAATGTTTTCAATAAAGCATTCTTGCGATCATAGTATTCGACAGGTGATTAACCTTATGGTTCTCCATACATCCTGTTCTGTTGCATATATTGCTTGTGGCCTCGCAGACACCCGTCCCAGAAGCGCTTCGCCTGTTTTAGATCAATTTTACGATGACGGATCGCGGCCACCCCGGGTGCGCAATATTCCCGATTGGCTCTTTTACCGGTTTTCATAGTCGACATCCGTGTAGCCATTTCCTCTACGGTCGTGGGCATGGCGTCTTCTTCGGCGGGTGCAGTTTCGGGCGACTTATAGTCGCTGTAGGCCTGTTTGCAACGCTCCATCTGGGCCAGTTTCTCCCGGGTTTTCTGCTTTTGCTGTGCTGGTTTGAAATTGCCCTGTCTGGACAGAAGGGAATGAGCTGCATTGCAGGCACCGCTGCATTCATTAGCCAGTCGATTTTTCTGGCCCGCGTTTATGCTGTTTTGAGAGACCAGCCTGCACTCCCTGGTTTTCTCCAGGGCATCATCGGCAAGAGCTTTCATAGACGAGGCATCGGCGTATACCACACCGGTCGATACGTAGCCTGCAAAGATCAGGCAAACTGAGGTTAAATATCCGGTAATTTTATTCATACATCCTCCTGTTATTTGTAGGCTTCCGGCCTTCTGCATTGTACTAAGACGAGGGTTGCAAACTTACTTCGCCTTGAAGTGCCTGGCTCGCCTTTATGGGCGATAACACGGTCCGCCATTTGTTTGCCAAGGCACTGACAAAAGGCCTCTGGATCGTGGCCACCCGTATTTTTATGTAACCCAGGGTGACTGATGCATAGCCTGTATTCATCCTCTCGAATTCCTTCGTAATTCGGGCACTGGTTATTGCTGAATATCAGATTCCGCAGACTCTCTTTTTGTGTCTTCGGCTCTGCCAGGCGCCCATCCTGAAACCGGCGGGCGACACACTCGCAATCATGCCGGATCCGCACCGAGGCTTTTTTATAACACCAGGCCTTAACCTCCTCGGCTTCTTTCGCCACAGCAGGACTTACAGCAACAACGGGACTCGTAGCAACAGCAGGAGGCGTTGAGACCTTAACAGGCTTTACTGCCTTCTTCTCTTCGACGGCTGCCGCAGGCGCGTTGTTGTCCTGCGCGGGTGCAGAATCAGGTGTTTTTTTATTTTTTTCGGAAGGCTGGAAAATGTCCTTGAGGTCTGTGGACTTGATTTTATCGACGATGTCACCGGGAAATAAATCCCCTAAGCCCCCGGCAGATGAAATCTGTGGAAGCAGTAGCAGCGAAAGGCATATCACCATAGCGAACACCTGTAAAAAATCGAAATTTCGGTGAGTTTGGTGCATGTGTTTCTCCTTGTTATTTGTCAGACGGGTTACTGTCCGGCACTTTGAGTAGCCGCACGCTGCGCAAAGGGCAGACTGATGTCATAAGGGTGCAGACGCCGCAGCCGGTAACCGGCACTGCTTTGCGTTAAACCACCAGCCGGTACGGGTTTGCGGGCCAGCTCTTTTCCATCCAGCGAGACACTGACCAGCTCCTGTAAATTGCCCCGCATGACACTGAACAGGATGCGGTTCTTGTCCGACAACACAAGATAACTGGCGTCATGATACAGGGGCGTCGACCAGACAGCCTGCGCCGCCGTGGTAAATGCACGGTTCTGCGCATGAATTTTCTCATCTGCGTAAAAGCGGCTCAGACGCGTGAGCTTTTTGCTGCGAATATCGTAGAACCAGGTACCCAGCTCGTTCAATCCACCTTTGCGGATCGGATAGACATAGCGATTCTCATCAACCCAGACAACGCCCTGCCTGCTTGCCACGTCACCGAGCAGAGGCAAGGAAATGGCCTCACCCGTTACACGGTCGAGCCGGTAGCGTTTTTTAATCTGTTTACCTTTCTGCGCGCCTGCCAACTGCGAGAGCCCGATATAACTCACTTCTACATAACGATCACCGGGAATCGGTAACATATCGACGGGCCGTATATGGTAGGGAATATCCTCAACGACACGGGCAAAGTCGTGCGGATTGATGCGCTTCCGGTTGGCAAGATCGAACCAGCCGCTGGAAGTGCGTAACCCCCAGAACAGACCTCGCCCGACCCAGGACTGGGGCATGACTGCCCGCGCGTTGGCGGGCTGTTTTTGCGTGCCGGCATAATTTCGACCGTCAAAACTGGCGTCCAGGGTAAAAGTGTCAAGACTGCGAAGGTCGACAACATACAGGTGACTTTTGGCACCTTGCGCCGAATGCACCATGCGCCCGTCACTGGTGAAAAGAAAACAGCCATCGGGACTGCCCTGGGCCGCGTGATGAAGCGCCTTGCTTTCGGCCATTTCCTTCAGCTCACCGGATTGGGTATTGACGCGCAGGATGGGTTTGTCCGACGCCTGCGGATTGAAAAAGAACACATGTTGTTCACACCAGGCAAAGGGCTTGAGGTTGTTCAGTACACCGATACCGGTCAGATTTTGCGATGCACTGGCGGTCCCGGCCTGCCAGTCCAGCGTACCGACCCAGACATCACCCTGTTTCAGACTGATATAGTGCGACAGATCTGCCGCTACCCAGGTCGGCGCCCTGATACCCGCCATTGGATTGAGCGATACGCGCTTGGGATCCTCGGTGTGCACGTCGCTGGCGCGGTAAGCGCCGAAAGGCGCCACGGTCAACTGGTAGTTAGTCTGCATGGGCCAGAAGCGGCCCGGCAGATTCGTTACCTGAGCCAGTGGCTGGATTCCCCAGCGATCGCTGACCAATTCCAGGGTGTTGACATTGATCAGCATATTACCCAACTGCGCATAGTCGGACTTGTCACCTTCGAACTGCCAGGGCGCGCTTTCGCGCTCAAAAGTCTGCCGGAGCGATTCGCTCTCCGAGCGGCCTAAGGGGATAACAGGCCCGCGTCGCGCCACCAGTTGATTGTCTTCCAGCGAGACAGTGTACAACGTATGACGTACACCCTTGCCGGCGGGGCTGGCGGGCTTGATCTGTAGTGTCAGGCTCCCGGCAGGTCCCATGAGGATAAAGGGATTGCTTAGCCCCTGGTTCGGGTAATCAATAATACCTTCGAGAGAGTAATCACCCGTCTTTTTGAGTGCTCGCAACACCACGGGCGACCCCTTGTAGGCACCCCAGGTCTCTTTGCCCCAAATCGCCTTCTGATCGCTGAACATATCCAGGAGCTGTTGAACGGGGCCTGCCGAAGCCTGTTTAGAAGCTTCCGCTTGTGCGGTCACAGGCGTGGCTGGAGCGGGTGGCGCTGCCTCCGCTTCAGTGTCGACAACGACAAAACCCGCCGGATAACTACTCATTGGCAAGCCTGCTTCACTCTCGGCACCAGGACTCAGAACCACCTGTATCTGATTGGCACCCAGGCCACCAGTATCGGCCACCACCGCCTGGCCCTTCAGCACAATGCGCTCACCCTTTGGCCGGGTCTGGCGCAGCAGCTGCTTGCCATCACGTTGCTGGCCGGTCCGCCTGTACAAGGGCTCTTTCAGCTCGACGATGATATCCAGTGCCAGTTGATTGACTCTGACCGGGCCCTTTCGAACCTCCTTGACCAAACTGTGGGACCACTCCTGCAGCTCGTAGGCAGAAACCAGCTGTTGGCGGATGGCCTGGTCAATTTCCGTTTTCGGGAGGGCGCCGGATTCTGCCTGAGCCATCTGAGAGAACAGCACAGGCCCGATGAACAAAACGAACGCCCGCGCAACTGCCAACAGATTTGACATATAAGCCCCTCTAAATTGTTATTATGATGCCAGGATTGCCTGTATGGCAGCCACGTCCATGCGTATTATCTTTACTGGTTACTGGCTGAAAGCGAGTATAGCGAGTACCGGCAAGGGGAAGCAAACCAGCGGCTGGGTGACAGGGCCGTATGCAAGTTCAGGTAGTCGAGACACTCACGCCGGACAGCGGGGCGTGTGGCAGCCACACGGACGAGCAGATCGACCAGCTTTGCTTTCGGCGTGGTCTCCAGCAAAGCGGCCAGTGGGTCATCCTGTTTGCGTTTTCCCGCCATGATGAACTATTACTTGGGTAGCTGAAATTGAACGACCTGGTCCAGTAACGGCAAGGCCTTCACCCGGTACTCGTGACACAGGAGCTCGTCGGAAACCGACTCCACTGTTGCCAGACCCAGAAAGCCTGCGAAGTGCATCAGCGAGCGCCAGGTGTAACCGCAGCGCACTGTCTCATCGGGGGAAATTACCTGGCTCGGTGGCACTTCATCCAACGGCCGCGGAAAGGCCCCCAGGAAGGCATTTTCATAAAATGCCTGCGGCCGCCATGTATCACCGTAGCGGGTAAGCAGGTAGAGTGTAAACAGGAAAGCGCTCTGTATGAACCGCAATTCAGGATAGCCGTCTCTGTATGCCCAGTTGAACTGTTCGACATAGGCCCTGAACAGTTTAGGATAGATGGTGGTCATGCCGTCCCCTGCCAGCAGCCGGCGACAATCGCGGCTGAGGATGAATCGGCCCTTGTATTTGCGAATCAACCCCGCCAGTTCGGCCACAAGCCGGGTGACATGCAGATCGTCAAAATCCTCCTCCCGATTGATGCCGCCATATCGGGTCCGCTCCTGATATTTCTCTTTACCCAAGTAGGTCAGGGCGGCCTCGCGGCAGAAGTTGCGTGGCAGATTGCCCTTGGCGGTCGGTTTGAGGCCCTGCTCGCCGATGGCGTCGGTCAATAGCTCGAACAGGGTCAGTATCGGCGCGCCCGGGTTGGCGTGGAGTACCTCCGGAAAACGGACCAGTCCCTGTGAAGCGAACGGAAAATTCAGTATCTGGTGCATCTGCTCGGGCGATAAACCGTGAAATTCGTCCAGCTGCCGACGGTTTTGTTGTTGTGTAATCTGATCTAGAAATGCCTGCGCCTCTTGCAGCGAATTGAATTGCCGGCCTTCGAGTGCTTTGCGCAAGGCTTCGGAAGTGCTTGCCGCGTCAGGGTTGGATGCCGTGCTGTTCTCCTTGCCCAGGCAGCAGTGCTTGAATTTCTTTCCGCTGCCGCAAGGGCACGGATCATTGCGTCCGATGCCTGGTGTTTTCATATCACGATCTGCTCAGAGTCGATTTCATGCCACGATAGTACAGTGACATCGGAACGTGTCTGTCGACTGTCGCCGCCGTAAACCAGCCATGCCTGTCCGGCGGTTCCGCCTGCCAGATTTTGCCAGAACTCCAGCCCTTTGAAGTAATCCTTGTTGATGGTTTGCCCAGATTTGATTTCCAGCGGTGACAGATGGGTTCCGTGGTCAATCAGCAGATCCACCTCGTGTCCCGAACGATCACGCCAGAAGTAGAGGTTCGAGGTTTCGCCTGCGTTATAACGGGCCTTAAGCAATTCGCTGATAACCCAGGTTTCAAACAAGGCACCCCGTTGAACGTGGGTAGCCAGTTGCTCGCTGTTTTGGATGCCGAGAAGCCAGGTGGCAAGACCCGTATCCAGAAAATAGAGTTTGGGTGTTTTGACCAAACGCTTGTTGAAATTCTGGTGATGCGGTGGCAACAGATGCACGATATAACTGGCTTCCAGTACGGATATCCAGGCTTTGGCTGTGTTGTGTGTAATGCCACAGTCATTGGCCAGCGAGGAAAGATTGAGGAGTTGTCCGGTCCGGCCCGCGCACAATTTTAGAAAGCGTTGAAATGTGCCCAGATCCTGTACCTTGATCAATTGCCGGACGTCTCGTTCCAGGTATGTGCGCACATAGTTTCCATGCCAGGGGTGCGGTTCGAGTCCGCGGTCGAAGATGGGGGGATACGCCCCATCAAAGAGTATCTTGTCGACGCTCTTGCCAATTTTTCCAGAGCGTTGTAATTCGCCGTAGGTCATGGGTAACAGCGTCAGCAATGCGGCTCTGCCTGCCAGACTCTGCGTGATGCCTGTTAACAGACCAAACTGCTGAGATCCCGTCAGAATAAATTCGCCGGGTTGTTGCCTTTCATCGACGCGTGTCTGTAGATAGGAAAACAGGGCAGGGCAGCGTTGCGCCTCGTCCAGGATGGCGCCCCCACTGAATTGATTCAAAAAACCACGCGGATCCGTTTCAGCAAATTCCCTCTGGTCGAGATCTTCGAGTGATGCATAACGGTGGTCGGGAAAGGCATGCCTCACCAAAGTGGACTTGCCAGACTGGCGTGGACCTGTGACCACAACCACTGGATAGCCACTGGCAAAGTGTTGAAGCCTGGATTCTGCGTTCCGGGGGATATAGGTCATGGTGGTTTCCGGTTGCCTTAAATCCCCCTCATTGTGCGATAAAATAGCTAATTGTCAATGTTATTGCCAATTAGCATAAATGTGGCGTCTGTTAGATGATCCATTATCTGTAGCAGCAGGAGGGTATACATTTGAAAGTCAAAGCCCAGAAAGTGGCTTGGGTGTTGTGCGGTAGCGTTCAATCGTCAAATTTTTCGAGTATTTTGAAGGATTTTCTGAGCATGGTATTTTTCATGGTATTACCAATTAGCAGGAAAATAAGCCATTGAATATAAATGATAAAAATGGATTATTTACAATAGAATGGGAGTAGGCTGAATTTGTAACGCATTGAAATATAATGATAAAACAACTCTAATCAATAATATAATCTGCATCATCAATGGTATTTTTCATGGTATTTGCCGCGTGTTGAAATTAGAAAATAGCGATACCATGAGCGGCGGATTGGTGCAGTCATGGTATTGACGGCATTCATACTTTCTTTTCTCGAACGGGTGTGGCGTGATTATAGGCTATAATCACGCCAACAATAAGCTGTAATGTGGCGTGAATAAGTGCTAAAATCACGCCATGAGAAAGTGGCAGGATCGACAGTTTGCACGGCCGAAGGCCGCCCGTCAGGGTGCGGCACATGAATGTGTCGCATGAAATGGATATGGCAACAGCCCGACTGGCCAGATTTTCGCTATGACAATCGCGCCCTCAATGACCGGGAGCTTGAATTTCGCATAAACTCAGAGCGTCTGGCCGGCCGCTTTGAGGCGCTGCCAATGGCGTCCCAGGAAGATGCCTCGATTGATTTGATGCTTTCCGAGGCCATCAAAACCAGCGCCATTGAGGGCGAGGATCTAGATAGAGAATCGGTCAGGTCATCGCTACTCTCTTTAATTACATCGGATACGCTACCAGCCAACTCAGACCAGAAAGCGGCGGGGGCCGCGATGTTGCTGGTGGATGTTCGTAAGAACTGGCAAACATCGCTGACACATGAACTGCTGGGCAAGTGGCAATCCATGGCTGTCCCGGAACAGCGCTACACGCCTATTTTGCGAGGTGCATACCGCAACGATCCTTCGCCAATGCAAATAGTGAGCGGGCCTTACGGTCGGGAAAAGGTTCACTATGAAGCCCCGCCAGCAACCCAGGTGCCTGAAGAAATGGCGAAATTCATCGACTGGTACAACAAGATCAGCCCTTCGAAAGGTGATAAGAATATACCAGGGATTGCCCGAGCAGGTATTGCACACCTCTGGTTCGAAGTGATTCATCCCTTCGATGATGGGAATGGGCGAGTCGGCAGGGCGATTGCTGACCATGCACTTTCGCAGTCTCTCGGCTATCAGACCACGGCTTGTCTTGCCACGGCGATAGAGGGAGACAAAAAGTCTTATTATCTGCAACTGGAGAAAGCGAGCCGTGGAAGCCCGGATGTTAATGTTTGGCTTGATTATTTTGCCGACAGGGTCATCAAGGCACAGGAAATAGCCAGGGAAGAAGTGGATTTTGTACTGGCCAAGACGCGTTTCTATGAAGTTTATGGCGACCAGTTGAATGACCGGCAGGCCAGGATAGTGTCGCGGGTATTTGCTGAAGGTCGCAAGGGCTTTGAAGGCGGAATAACGACAAAAAAATATGAAGCGATCACAAGGTGTCCCAATCGAACAGCGAGTCGTGATCTATCAGATCTGGTTGCCAAGGGGATCATCACGCCGCTGCCGGGAGGTGGCAGAACAACCCGCTATGAGTTGGCTGTTGTTGATCCGACCGGACTTAGTTTAGAGAAGAGATGATTTACTGTGTGAGTCAGTGATTTTCGTATTGATTAGCAGGAATTTCTGAGTATGGTATTTTTCATGGTATTACCACATGAACCAACAATTAAGCCATTGATATTAAATAGAAAAAATGACTTATTTACAGTTGAGTGGGAATAATTCCACGTCTAGTATTGGCTGGCCACTGTAAGGATCAAAATAGAAACGACTGAATGCGGCTTAACCTCTGCTAACTTCGGTTATTTATAGGGGGGTTACAGGTGCCTAGTTCAAACTGCCCTTCATCATGTTTTTGGCTGACGCTTGGGCGATTTTCTGTAGTTCTTTGTGTTTAATTGTTGGCCGATCCTTTCCTGTTGCTGGGGTTAATGATAGGCGGTTACACAGTTTGTTTTACAGCCGTCTGAATTGATATTTTTATAACTCTTTTTATGTCTCACATGGTGCCAGTATTTTTCTGAGTTCTGTTTCTACAACGCTAAATTCATTTACCGCGAACTCAGTGTATTCAGCTAAATTTTCGGCCTGGTTGTCTTTTGATAATCTTTCAATTTCAGCGCTCAATGCTGCAAGTTTGCATGCCCCAATATTACCGCTGCTCCCTTTGATGCTGTGAGAATGTTCAACAGCCGAATCGAGTGCGTTTGTCCTGATTGCATTTTGCAGTTTAGATAGTCGGTTTAGTGTGTCTTCCAGGTAGGTTTCGATGATTTCCTGGAACATTTCTTCTGTAGCTTCTTTTAATGCAGTGATTGCATCATGATCTATGGACAATTCATTTGATATATTCATTGCGGGTCTCTTATAACTTATGATTGTTAGTCGTTAGAATTTGAAAAATAGTCGTATTTTAACAGTGCCGTATGAAATTCAATTTTCAATATTTGGTACGCTAGTGTAGTCCATTTTGAGGATTGCACTAGTTATGTACCTCTTCAGTAGATGTCGTTTGTTCACCTTGAAGATAGCTCTTTTCTTTATAGAGTTTTACCACGAGCAAAAAGAGTGTCGCTGTGACTAACATTAAGAGGGTAAAAAACCAGAAATAATCAGCACCCGCGAGTTTGCTACTACCATCAGGGTTCTGGATGAAAAAATTCACTGCACTGGTAAAGAGATTGCCAAGTGAAATTGAAATCATAAAAAATGCCATGATGAAGGATTTCATCTTGCGCGGCGCTTGAGTATAAGAAAATTCAAGGCAGGTGATCGATACCATGACTTCGGCGCTGGTGAGCGCGACATAGGCGAGCAGTTGCCAGCCGATAGAGGGGGTGAGGCCGGCATCAATCTGCATTTGTACCCATGACGGTATAGTAAAGGCCAGTGCACCCAGAAATAGTCCGATGGCAATTTTACGCAGCGGGGTTAAGCGCATAACGGTTGAGAGGGCTGGGTAGATCACATAAGCGAAAAGCGGTATCAATAGCATCACCAGCAGAGGATTGGCGGCTTGCAACTGAGAGGGCAGCAGTTCGATACCGAAGATGACGCGATCCATCTGTTGCGCCTGAAATACCCACGAAGAGCCCGTTTGATCAAACAGTGCCCAGAATACTGCGATAAAAAGGTAAATGATGCAGAGCTTACCGAGGGCGCGCAAACCTTCACCGCTAAAGGCCTCTTTCACAAAGGTGATGCCTGCGGGAGGGACATGGATAAACTTATTGCGCCCCTGCCAGAAAACAGCGGTGGCGGTCAGCATTAAGATACCGGGGAGTCCAAAGGCAAGCGATGGCCCGTAGTGCTCCAGTATCCATGGTGTTGCGAGCATCGAGACAAAGGCACCGAGGTTAATCGCGAAATAGAACCAGCTAAAGGTGCGTGATAACAGATGGTTGTTCTGGTGACCAAACTGGTCACCCACGTGAGCCGAAACGCACGGTTTAATTCCGCCGGCCCCAAGGGCGATAAGGCCGAGGCCGATCATCAGGCCTGTGCGGGAGTCATCCAGTGCCAATGAAAAATGACCGGCGCAGTAGACCAGCGATAGCAGAATGATGGTGCGGAACTTGCCGAGAAACACATCAGAGAGGAGTGCGCCCAGAATCGGGGTGAGATAGACCGCAGATACAAAGAGATGAAACCACCCTTTGGCCTCATCTTCATTCATCACGGATAGTACGCCATCACTATTGACCAGATACTGCGTCATGAAGACCACCAGAATAGCGCGCATACCGTAAAAACTGAACCGCTCAGCCGCCTCATTCCCGATGATGTAGGGAATTCCGCGCGGCAACTCACTAGATGGCGTGGGTTCAGTGCGATAGTGACTCATGGACGCGATTCTCCTGATGGCGCTTTAGCATGCAATACAAAATGGTCTATCTATGCGGTGGCTGTTTTATGATACCTGTTTGGCAGTCATGATTCACATAAAGTGAGCGGATTTACGCCCATAATCTGTGGGCGTAGATATTTAATTTCTGGTCGCAGTACGATATTAGTGCACAAGGCTTAAAATGATGGCAAAATCCGCCTCCATGAAAATACAGATGCAATTCCTCTCGCTGCCCAACGCTTCGCCTGCCGACGCGGATGTGTTGATTCTGCCGGTGCCGCACGAGCAGACCGTCACCTATAAGCACGGTACCGCAAAAGGCCCGCAGGCAATCTTAGCGGCGAGCGAACAGCTGGAATTTTATGAAGAAGACATGGCGTGGTCGCCACTCAAGAAGATGAGACTCGCTGTACTGCCGGCCGTCGAAGGTGTCGCGAGCGAACCTGAAGCCGCCTTTCATCGCAGACTGTTTGAGACGGCAGCGCAGCTGCCGAAAGAGGCGCTTTTGATCGCGCTCGGCGGCGAGCATTCGATTACCCCCGATATGCTATTTGCCCGCATGCCCGAGGGCGGCACAGTCGTACATATTGATGCCCATGCCGACCTCCGCCCCAGTTATCATGATTCGATCTATAACCACGCCTGTCCGATGTACCGTATTCGCGACCGTGGCTATCAATTGATCCAGATCGGCATTCGCTCATTAAATGAGGATGAGGCGACCAGAATAGCGGCGGATGACGGTATTACTGTCTGGTTTGATCGCGCATTACAACGACCGGGCGTATGGCAACAGCTGCTGGACCAATTGGCTGCGCTCAGTGGGCCTGTGTGGCTCAGTATCGATATGGACGGTTTTGACCCCGCCCTGATCTCCGGTGTCGGGACCCCGCAACCGGGTGGGCTCTCGTGGCATCAGGGGCTCGATGTGCTGCAGGCGCTGACCCACAACAGTGCGGTTGACCTGCGCAATATCGATATCGTTGAACTTGCACCGGAGGCGAGCCGTGTGTCGGAAATGATGACGGCCAAACTGGTGCAGAAGTGCCTCTCGTACTGGGGTAAAGCAAAGGGTTATGACCAGCGTGCAAGCGTCGGTTCACAAACCGGAGTCGATGATGAGTAAAAAGAAGTGGGGTGTAAAAGATTCAGCCAATCTCTATCAGTTACCCGGCTGGAGCGGCGGCTTTTTTAACATTAATGCGGCTGGAAATCTTGAGGCGAAAGCCTGCGGTAACCATGTCGACTTGAAGGAGCTCTGTTCTGAACTTGCGGCTCAGGGGTTGCATCCACCACTGTTATTGCGCTTTTCTGATCTGATTAATCAACGGATGAAACAGATATACAAGCGTTTCACTATCGCGCGTGAAGAGGCGGAGTATCAGGGAAAGTACTACGGTGTGTATCCGATTAAGGTGAATCAGCAGCGTCAGGTGGTTGAAGAGATCGTTGAATATGGCGCGGCCTTCAACTGGGGATTAGAGGCAGGGTCCAAACCGGAACTGCATGCAACCCTGGCGATGCTGGAAGATGTCGAAGGGCTCATTATCTGTAATGGCTACAAAGATCAGGAGTTCATTGAACTGGCGTTGATGGGGTTGAAGATGGGTAAACGCGTCTTCATTGTCATCGAAAAACCGAATGAACTCGACCTCGTATTGACTACCTCACAAAGATTAAAAGTGAAACCCTTGATAGGTCTGCGCTGTCGGTTGGCCGCCACCAGTAAAGGAAAGTGGGATAATTCTGGTGGCGATATGTCGAAATTTGGCCTCTCCGCATCTGAGTTATTAGCCGCAATCAACAAACTCAAAGAAGCAGGTCAGCTCGATTGCCTGAGTCTGTTGCATTTTCATATTGGCAGTCAGGTGCCGCAGATTGGCAGTATCCGTGATGCCATGCAGGAGGCCGCACGTTACTTTGTCGAAGCGCGTCAGTTGGGCGCGCCGATTGAATATATGGATGTTGGTGGTGGTCTGGGGGTTAACTATGACGGCAACATCGCATCCGTCAACTATAGTATGCAGGAGTATGCCAACGAAATAGTGTGGACGATGAAAGAGGTCTGTAAAGAAGAGAACCTTGATCATCCTAATATTATTTCTGAGTCGGGTCGTGCACTGGTCGCACATCACGCCGTATTAATTGTGGATGTACTCGGGATTACCAAACGGACCAGCGAGCAACGCCCGCAGGCACCGGGAAAAGACTGTCCGTCACAACTGCGCCAGATGTGGGAAATTCTTGAAGAGCTGAGCGAGACTTCACCCCGCGAAGCGATGCATAGTGCGATTTCGTTGCGTGAAGATGTCAATAAACTGTTTAGCCTGGGGCATGCATCATTATCAGATCGCGCGTTGATGGATGACATTTACTGGCATCTGATTAAAGATCTGATTCACCATTTTGATGATGATGAGCTAGAGCAGTTGATGCCTGAATTGAAGACGCAGGCAGCGGATCGCTACTTCTGTAATTTCTCAGTTTTTCAGTCGCTGCCAGATGCGTGGGCGATTAAGCAGATCTTTCCGGTGATGCCGATCCATCGTCTCGATGAAAAGCCGACTCGAGACGCGATACTGGTCGATGTTACCTGTGATTCAGATGGCACGTTGTTGAATTTTCCACTCGAAGATGGTCATTCAAAGACGTTGCCATTGCACGTTGAACACCCGGGTGAACGCTATCTACTGGGGATATTTCTAACCGGGGCCTATCAGGAAATTCTCGGCGACCTGCATAATCTATTTGGTGATACCCATGCGGTGCATATCCGTATGGATGGCGATAAGTATGAACTGGAACAGGTGGTCGAAGGGGAGTCCGTCGCCGATGTGCTGGCCTATGTTCAGTTTCATGAAACGGTATTGCTGGACCGGATGCGCCGCCAGGTACAGGAAGCGCGCAATGAAGGTCGCCTCACGGCGCGTGAAGCCAATGCCTTTCTACGCTTTTATCAAGAGGGGCTTAAAGGCTACACCTATCTTGAAGAAGATATGCCGACGATTCCGTTTAGCTTGAGCGAGTAGTGCTGACGACCGATCGATTCGGCAGCGAGTGCGCTATGAGAGACGTGTTTCGTAGTCGTGGTAGTCAAAGCGGCGGACCACTTCGATCGCCCCGTCTTCATGCTGGATCGCAATCGATGGATGATTGACGCCGTTGAACATTGTAGTTTTGACCATGGTGTAGTGGATCATATCTTCAAAGATCAATCGATCGCCGATCGCTAGCGGTTGGTCAAAGGCGTAGTCGCCGATAACGTCACCCGCGAGACAGGTCATGCCCCCCAGTCGATAGGTATAAGCCTTGTCACCGGGGAGGGCGGCACCACGAATCTCAGCGCGGTACGGCATCTCCAGTACATCGGGCATGTGGGCGGTGGCCGAGGTATCTAACATCGCTATTTGCATACCGCCGCGCTCCATCAAGTCCAGCACCGTTGCGTTCAATGTGCCGGTACCCCAGGCAATCGCGGAGCCTGGCTCGAGTGTGACTGCTAATGAAGGATGACGCTGGCGGAACGCCTTCAATACCCGGATCAACCGATCAACATCATAGCCTTCGCGTGTCATCAAATGACCACCGCCAAGGTTAAGCCACTTTAACTGTGGTAGTAGATGTCCGTAGTGTTGCTCGACTGCGTCAATCAGCCGTTCGGAGGCATCGGCGCCGCACTCGCACAGCGCATGCACATGCAGTCCTTCGACGCCGGGTGGTAGGCCATTGGCCAGTTCGTGGGCGGGAATGCCGAGGCGCGACTGTTCACTGCATGGATTGTAGAGATCAGTTTCAACTTCATTGATCGCGGGGTTTACACGTAAGCCACAGGAGACGCCGGACGCCAATGCCTGTGTGGCAAAACGTTGCCATTGACTCAGTGAGTTGAACGAAAGTCGATTCGATAATTTCAGTAATTCAGGGAATTCAGCATCAGTATAGGCCGGGGCGTAGAGATGGATATGGCCGCCGAAACGATCCCGTGCCAGCTTTGCCTCATTATAAGAGCTGGCCGAGCAGCCGGAGAGGTACTCACGTACCATCGGAAAGGCCGACCACATCGAAAAACCCTTTAGTGCGAGGATAATGGTGCAATCTGACTCACGCTGCACCCGTGCGATCAGCTCAAGGTTTGCACGCAGTTTTGCAGCCTCAAGCACGAAGCAGGGGGAAGGCGGCTGAGTGTTATCAGCAGAATGATCAGTCATGATTTGTTCCAATAAAACTGGAGAGACTTAAATCGTCTGTCTATTCAGAGGGCAGGCGATCGACATCGATATCACACTCAATATCGTGCCAGGGCAGGCCGTAGCGGTTGAGGTCGTCCATAAAAGGATCCGGGTCGAACTGTTCCATGTTCCATACGCCTGGCTTTTTCCACTTACCTTCGAGCATCATCTTGGCACCGATCATTGCGGGCACGCCAGTTGTGTAGGATACGCCCTGTGCGCCAGTCTCTTTGTAACATGCCTCATGGTCGCAGATGTTATAGATATAGCGTGACACAGGTTTACCAGCCTTGGTGCCTTTGAGGATGCAGCCAATGTTGGTTTTGCCTTTGGTGCGTGGTCCAAGCGTCGCCGGATCGGGCAGTAGCGCTTTGAGAAATTGCAGGGGTACAATCTGTTGCCCCTGAAATTCGATCGGTTCAATGCTATCGAGGCCGATGTTATTGAACACCTCGAGATGTTTCAGATAGCTGTCGCCAAAGGTCATCCAGAAACGCATGCGTTTCACGCCGGGAATATGTTTCGCCAGAGACTCCATCTCTTCGTGATAGAGCAGGAACATCTTGCGAGGACCGACTTCAGCAAAATCGAAGATCCGCGAGATTTCCATCGGCTTTGTTTCAATCCACTGCCCATTTTCGTAATAGCGGCCATTGGCGGTCACTTCGCGGATGTTGATCTCTGGATTGAAATTGGTAGCAAATGCATAGCCGTGATCACCGCCGTTGCAATCAAGGATATCGACCGTCTCGATCTGATCAAAGTGGTGTTTCAACGCATAGGCGGTGAAGACATTGGTCACGCCGGGGTCAAAACCGGAACCGAGCAGTGCCGTGAGCCCCGCTGCCTTGAAGCGATCCTGATAGGCCCACTGCCATTTGTATTCAAACTTTGCCTCATCCAGCGGTTCATAATTGGCGGTGTCGAGATAATCGACGCCGGTTTCGAGACAGGCGTCCATAATGGTCAGGTCCTGATAGGGTAGCGCTACATTGATCACCATTTTAGGGGTAATCTGGCGGATCAGCGCTACCAGCTCTGGTACATTGTCTGCATCGACCTGGGCGGTTTTAATACGTTTACCACCGATCTCACCTGCGATCTGATCGCATTTTGCAAGCGTACGGCTGGCCAGCCAGATATCACTAAACACATCGGGAAGTTGCGCACATTTATGCACCACTACACGGCCCACGCCACCCGCACCAATGATCAATACTCTACTCATAACAGGACTCTGATATTCTGGGGAAAATTGAGTGGCGATTTTAGACGCTTGAGCCGAGTGGTGTCATCATTTATTTTTGTTATTTGAAGGAACCAGTGAGCAGGTTTGTAGTAAGGCCGTGACGGGCTGCGGATCTGTATCGTGGCTGCGTATTAGATACTCGGTTTTTAAGGGACTCGTAAGCGCTTTCGGTCAATTTTGAATTTCAGCTAAATTCAAGCGCCAAGTTATTTATCTTTATCTGGAACCTTATTAAATCAATTTTCGTTTTAAAGTTTAGAGGCGACAAGAGATTGAAATCGTATAGATTCTCGAAACCGTCTTGGATTTTTTACCAGAGAGACACTGCTTGATATGCAGTAACAAAATAATGTAAATCAAAATTAAATGATAAAATCTGGAGATTTTAAAATGAAAAACTTTACAAAACGTACTGCCATTGCTACAGGAATTTCATTGGCGTTAACTGTTGGTGCTGTTCAAGCGGTAGACTTGGATGATTTAGACTCTACTATTGATGTTGTTAGCACCAGTGATGTTACTTCAATCAGCAATGATCTTGGACTTAGCGATTTTCAAAGTGTAACGCACGACCTGAATTCAAATACTGCTATGCCAAGCTCAGTAGACGTAGCAAGCACTTCGGATAGCGCTACGCTTGGTGATGACTTAGATGGTGCGCATGATGAGTCAAATTCAGTGGCTTCAAGCAACGATGTATCTGAGGCCTCTAATGATACAGATAGAAGTGTTGATAATGAGTTGGTTGAGAGCGGCGACCTTCATGTTGAAGGTAATGAAGCAATCCATGATGCTTTTGACGTCAATGCCGATACTCAGGATGACGTGAACGAGGTTTCAGATTCGAATGCTGACATCGAAAGTGCTTTTGATTTACATGTGGATTCTGTTGATGCACAGGAATCAGCTGATGACCACCAAGACATTTAATAGTTAAATGTAAGTATCTCCTTCGCCTTAGCGGAGGAGATACTTTTTATGATTGTACTGCGTATTATTTCTGAGTTGGCTGAACAAATTTAGTTAAACGCCAGCATTATTTTTCAGTGGTCAATTGCGACCTAAAATATTTTTCTAACACCTAGGTTGTACTAGCTGTTACACGCACCTAAAATTAATTAATTGTGAAAAAATATTTTAATACAATTAAGGGAACCTTTTTGTTTTGATTTTCGTTTCAGTATTATAGATACTAATGGTGATTGAAGTTTTGGTTGAATTGAACGTTATATTTCCCCCGTGAGGGTGTTGGAATTCCTTGAGATAATGGCTATTGCGTGTAGTTATCAGTTTGATAAAAACATAATGTACACGTAATCCTTAATTCGAAACGTTTTTAATATCCAGCCGATCTTTCTGAATACTCTTTATAATATAAAAGACTTAATGTGTTAATGAAAAATATATTCGCTTTTCCGAGGCGCCAGAAGCAAGTGGATTTTGACAGTTTGATGAGACCGCATCTTGATGCGCTTTATCGAATTTCCTTTCGTTTTTGTCAGCATCAAGAAGATGCAGAAGACTTACTTCAGGATTTGATGATTAAACTGTATCCTCGTTGTGAAGAGCTGGATAATATAAAAAACCTCAAGGCATGGTTGACCAAAAGTCTCTATCACTTGTTTATCGATGGGAAACGCAAAAATAATCGTTCTCCATTGCAACTTGTTGATGATGAAACGACTTTTTATGAGAGTACGCCCTGTCATGAGCTTGGTCCAGAGCAGCAACTGGCTCGGGAGCAACGCGTACAGCAGGTGCAATGTGTGATTAATCAGCTCAGCGATGAGCATCGTGGTGTTTTGGTATTGCACGACATCGAAGGTTATCGGCTCAGTGAATTGCAAGAAATGCTGGGGGTACCTGTGGGTACGCTCAAGTCACGCATTCACCGCGCTCGCGCCAGAATGCGGGATATGTTACAGACTAATTCGGCAGATAGCACGAAATCAGAGATCGCACCCGCTCAAGGGAACCTTTTTTACGCTAAAAGCGTTAAATAGGGTATAGGGGAATAAAATTATGAACTGCACGGAATTCAATCAATATTTAGATGATTATCTCAGTGATGAGCTGGATAAACGAGTTCAAGCTGTTTTTCTGAATCATGTCAATGATTGCCCCGGATGTAGGGATACGCTCGAGACTGCGCGTGATATGACGACAGTACTTCGCGCTATGCACGTACCATCCGCTTCGGCGGGTTTTGCTGATCGTATCCTGCAGCAAGCAAAAAATGTATCGGCTGGCGGAAAATCTTTGGATAATTTAGATAACAATATAAGCAGCAGGGTAGACCAAGATGCCGGGCGTCACCGGAATCGTGGGTTTGCGATGGGGTTTGGCAGCTCACTGGTTGCTGGTATGGCCTTGTGGGTTGTTGTTGCGCTGCTGCCCAGCTTGCAAGACGCTACCCAGCCAAACAGTGCAATGGCTGACGTGACCATAGCACTTGATCAGACCAGTGAGGTTAATCTCGTATTTAATGCGGTTGTTGCGCTGGAAAATGCCAAAATATCCATCGATCTGCCAGAACATATCATCCTTGCCGGGTACCCTGAATTAAGGCAGGTTGAGTGGCGCACCAATCTCGTTAAGGGTAGCAATCTTTTACGCCTGCCCATTGTTGCGACCCAGGATAGTGGGGAGCGAACACTTGTTGCTCACATTGAATACGGTGATCATAAAATTACGACCTTAAAAATCAAGCTAGCCGTGGTAAAACAAAAACTCACGCAACGCTGGTTGCCTGATGTTACGCACGCTTAAATAAACCTGATTATTCGCTGGAACCCGATGATGAAAAAAACACCTTTAAAATTTATTGTATTGCCTACCATAGCTGCAATTGCATTGATACTTTCTCCTGGAATCGTGTTTGCGGCTGGACTGGATGATCTCGATGTGACTATCCAGGTTATTGAAACTGATCAGGTTGGTAATATCGGTCACGAACTTAATCTACCTGTATTTCTTAATTCAGAGGGCCGGGGAACCGGGAAATCTATGCCTCGGAGCATGAAGATGCCGGTGAAAGGCGGTTCGCCTCACGATGAACGTGGTGATGGAGAAATAGGTAGCGTAGAAATACAAAATGAAGACGATGATCAGCAGATGACAAATGATACGGATCAAATTGAATCAGATAGCCGTGATGATACTCAGCAAGGGAGTGACGATGTTAGTAGTGATATAGATGATTCACAGGACTCTCAACAGGAGATGCAGCAAGATACTCAGGATATCATCAGTGATACTGGCGAATCACAGCATGACACTCAGGATCACGCAAGCGATACCTTGGAGTATCAGGAGGCTGAGCAGAATATGGTGATTGAATCTGAGCGTGATAACCTGAGTAGCATTAACGATACTGCGGATATCATGTATGATAACCAAGATATTGTTGATGGCGTAATTGATGCGTCTCATGACAACCTAGATACCATCGATGATATTGATGTAACTCAGCAGGATTCGAATCATAACTGAATGATGAGATAACCACGCAACCATTACCACGGGCATTGCTCGTTTTTTATTTATGTTGCCACGAAAACCTGAGCACGAGAAGGAATCCCCATGCTTCACCCCATAAAAAACTTAGCGCGTTTATTAGCTATGTTGTTTTTTTTTTTTCTATCGCCTTTAGCACACGCTGAAAAAAATGCAAGAGAAGAACAAAAAGCAGGTATTCAGTCTGCAAGAGAAGGTCAGTATCAGCAAGCATTGACGCATTTTCTTAATGCGAAAAAAGCTGGGTTGAACACCCCGGGACTCGATTATAATCTTGCAGTGAGTTATTACCGTTTGGGCAAATACTCGCGTGCTAAACAGTTTTTTCTTGTGTTGGTAGAAAATCAGGAGTCTCGCCAGTTAGCCTATTTTAATCTCGGTTTGGTTACTAATCGTCAAAAAAAGGAAACGGAAGCGATTACATGGTTTAAACGCGCTGTCGAGATAGAGGGTGGTGATAAAATCCGGCTGATGTCGTTGGAGGCGCTAAAGCGGCTGAATAAAAAGCCGGTCGTTTCATCTACCTGGTTTGGTTTTGCTAGCACCAATCTGCTTTATGATTCCAATGTGACACTTGCGAATGATGCGCTCACTGGCATTACCCAGCAATCTGACACCGCAGCCCAGCTAATCGCGAATGGCAGTGGCTGGTTAAATGGTAACCGTAGCAACGGGCTGAGAGTCTCGTTGGGCGCGTATGCACAAAAATATAAAACACTTAACAGGAATGATTTCGTACAATTCAATACGGCGCTTGGGCAGTATAATAAATTGGGCGCTTGGCAAACGCAGGTTTATGCGCGTTGGGAAGAAAGTTATTTCGGCGGTGCTAATTATCAACGGGCATTCAGTTTAGATAGCCGCGGCAAACGGTCATTTGGCAATAACCGCTGGTTATTACTGCGATACAAATTAAGTCGGCTTCAGGCAACCAGCAATCGCTTCGATTACCTCGGTGGCTGGCGTCAGCAAATACGTTTAGGTTCATCGTTCAGGAAAAAGACTAAATCATTCACCAGTTATTATCAGCTTGAACTAAATGATCGGCAGGATAGAATTAGTCCTTCGGGGCGGTTCACCAGCTTCTCACCCACCCGCCACGTAGTGCGAGCGAACACAGGGTTGGACTTGAGCGAGTATTGGCGCATTAATCTGGATGGCAGTTATCGCTACAGTGCTTATCGCGGAATAAACGATCTTGCTGGTGGTGTTAGTACACGTCGTGTTGACCAACAATATCGGGCAAGCATGGGCTTAACCCGCCGCTTGTCTGATCGCTGGGAGCTTAACACGCGTTATAGTTTTACGCGCAACGACTCCACGATCAACCTTTATGGTTACAGCCGTTACCAGGTTATGGTTGGCGTTAATGGCACTTTTTAGTGAGTCTAGCGGTGTTTTCGTCAAGCCCCCGTTCAACACCTGTGAACCACCCCGCGTGCAAGTATTGGGGGAACTCGTAAGTAACTGGCTCGTCCGTTGTGGTGATCGTTGTTCTAGCATCGAGTGATAGAGGGTTTTCCACTATTGAGTGCTGTAATCAACCCATTGAGTTTTCGAGGGACCGCAAATGAGAGCTCTGTGAAATGCTGTCGTATTGATTACAAAGGAAAAATAACTGGAAAATACTATGTGTTTTAAACCAGCACAAACACACAAGATTTTTGCTAAAACCGCTGATGATCTTGATAAGATAAGGTGGCAGGTTGAGCTATTCTTAAAATGGATAAAACATAATTTGAAAATATCATAAGGGTCTGTCCTACTATTTCGGCAGTGGATAACTGTTCTATTGCCATGTTCACGAATTGCAACCATTTCGAGGCAGTTCGAAAATAACGGCCTATATGGTGTTGCTTTTCAAGGGTCTCAAGTTCATGTATCAGTTTCAGAAGTTGTGAAAACACAGTATTATGGTGACTCAAGGCCTGACTTCCTTCTTTGCTTTACAATGGTTTTTTATGATTTCATTGCATCAAAGTAGCCAAGTTTTCAGGCCTTTACATTCACGCCTTAACGGGACAGCAGTGATTATAAATATGAAATTTTCATCCTCTATTCTGAATCGTATAGGACGCCCTGTTTATCACTTATTGGGGCGGTTTATGACCGCAATGTCAATGGCCTGCTGGCTCCTGTTAGCTGTGCAGAGCCCGCTCATGGCAAAAACTTTCCCACTGCCCCCAGATAATCAGGCCTTGATTGGCCAGGTCGAAACCATAGAGGTTTCTGTGACCGATACGTTGCTGGATGTCGCACGGCGTTACAGCATTGGATTTAACGAGATGGTGTCGGCTAACCCTGATGTCGACCCGTGGTTGCTTGAGGCCGGTCAGAAGCTGGTGATACCGAGCCAGTACATTTTACCAGATGCGCCCCGTGAGGGTGTGGTGGTTAATCTACCCGAGATGCGCCTCTATTTTTACCCGCCGGCAGTGCCCGGTGAGCCAAGAGTTGTTGTAACGTATCCGCTGGGTATCGGTTCGGAAGGACGCTCTATCCCCTTTACTTACGCAAAAATTACAGAGAAAAAAATCAAGCCCTCCTGGATAGTGCCTGAATCGATTCGGGCTGAGCATGCGGCCGCAGGTGACCCTTTACCGAAGATTGTTCCCCCCGGTAAAGATAACCCACTGGGCGATTATGCGATGCGACTGGGGCAGAGCAGTTATCTCATTCATGGCACTAATAGTCCTTACAGTATCGGCAAGCGTGTTAGCCACGGTTGTCTGCGCATGTATCCCGAAGATATTGCCGCGTTTTTTCCGTTGATCGCCTCGGGCACACCGGTTCGTATTATTGACCAGCCTTATAAATCGGGGTGGTCTGATAACGCGCTGTACCTAGAGGCGCACCCACCGATGAAGGAAGCAACCCCTGATAACGGTAATAACTTAACCTTGATGGTGCGGACGATCGCGAGGGACACATCAGGGGTACTCAATAGCAAAAGTTGGGAGCGGGCAGAGCGGATAGCGCTGCAATTAAAGGGTGTTCCAGCGCAGGTCTACCGACAAGGTGAAGATGTGATGTTAGCCTCGATTGAAGAGATGCCTATTTCATTGGTGACACAGCGCGCGTGGATGGTGCCAGTGGGTGTTTTTCAGGCGGTAGAATCGATCAGTCAGGTGAGCCGAAAGATTAGTGATATTGAATTACCGACGGTGGTAAGTGCTGTCGGAAAAGAGGGGGGTTGTCGTGTGATGGCGGGGCCATTCAGTCATCGAAAGCAGGCTGAATCAGCGGTCGACAAGCTTGAACGCTTACTTGGCCTGACGGGTATTGTCACCCCTGAGAGTCGTATTGACACAAGTGTGCCGTGTCAAATAGTCAGTCAATAACACCTATAAAAAAAGGGGCGAACACACGGTTCGTCCCTTTCTCTGTAAACACAATAATCGGTTCTTTGATTATTTGCTCATCGATTTTTCAAACATACGCTCTGATTTCATTGTCGCCTCATTCGCAGCAGTCATCGCATCATTCGCAAGACGCTTGGCCTGATTTGCGTCGGCTTGCGCCTGATCGGCAGCGCGTTTGGCTGCCGCGGCATCGATAGCAGCTTTTTGCGCTTCGGAAGCGATACGCTTGGCTTCATCAGCAGTCTGTTGGGCACGCTCGATAGATGCCTGCAGATCAGCATCCGGAGTTGCGGTGCTAGTAGCACAGCCGCTTGCAAGCAGTAGTATTGCAGGCACAGCTATAATTAACATTGATCGCTTTAACATTTTTTATTCCTCATAAGTATTTAATTGCATATCTGATCATAAATATCAGCGGTAGGCTGACGATGCTGGTTTTGTAGCGCTAGTCTATTATAGCAACTAAAGCGTGGCATCACAGAACCGGATATTAAAACTATTGTTTTAAAATGCAAATGTTTTATTACAAGTACCAGACGCGCATCGGGTTTAAATTCGCATCGCCTTCCAGTATACCTTTTTCCAGTAGCGATTGTTGATGTTGGAGATCATCACGCCTTTACTGGTAGAGGCGTGTAAAAACTTTCCATTTTCAATATAAATACCGACATGGCGGACTTTAAATCCGGTTTTGAAAAAAACGAGGTCACCAGCCTGAAGCTGTTGGGGTGTGATATTCGTACCCACTTGAGCTTGGCGTGTCGTGGTTCTGGGCAGTACTATTCCAAACCGTTCTTTGTAGGTGATATGCACAAACCCTGAGCAATCAATTCCTTTTTTACTCAAGCCGCCTAATTTATAGGGTGTGTTTTTCCATTGTTTATGTTGCGCATAGAGTTTTATGATGGGGGCGTTTGAGTCTGGCAGTGACTGGTTGGCGCGAGACGGCACCTCGCTGGAGGGTTTCTCTGGTAGCGAGCCACACCCGCCCATTAATGTAACGATGAGTAACATTAGTGTTACTAGCGTCTGCGTTTTCATGCTGGAATCACTATTCGAGTAATGACTTTTTTCACATTAATCTTTGCCGTGATCCATCTGTTGTTCAATCTCCAGCACGGCACGAGTCATTTCCAGCACGCTATCGGGGTTCAGTGAAATTGAATGGATTCCCTGTTTGACCAGCCACTGGGTCATCTCCGGATAATCGGACGGTGCCTGACCACAGATGCCGACATATTTATCCGCCTTTTTAGAGGCGGCAATCGCCATTTTGATTAACTTTGTCACCGCTGGATTGCGTTCATCGAAGCCACTGACGATGCCGGAATCACGATCGATACCAAGGGTCAGTTGGGTGAGATCATTGGAGCCGATCGAGAAGCCGTCGAAGTGTTGCAGGAACTCATCGGCGAGCAGTGCATTCGATGGGATCTCACACATCATGTGAATCATGAGCCCGTTTTCGCCACGCACCAGCCCTTCACTGGCCATCAGTGCCAGCGCCTTGACCGCTTCGTCGACGGTGCGGACAAACGGGATCATCAATGCAATATTGTCGAGCCCCATGTGTTCGCGGGCGCGTCTCATTGCCGCACATTCAAGTTTGAAACATTCGGCAAACTGCTCAGAAAAATAACGATTGGCGCCGCGCAGGCCGATCATCGGGTTCTCTTCGTCGGGTTCAAACTGTTTGCCGCCAATTAGTGAGGCGTATTCGTTGGACTTGAAATCACTCATGCGCACGATCACCGGTTTGGGATAGAAGGCGGCAGCGATGGTGCTGATGCCCTCGGCGAGGCGTTTGATGTAAAAGCTTTTGCGATCGGGGTAGCCTGCACAGATGGAATCAATCTGCTGCTGTGTCGCCGCTTCCAGTTTGTCGTATTCGAGCAGCGCACGTGGGTGTACACGAATGGTGTTGTTGATGATGAATTCGAGTCGCGCCAGTCCCACCCCGCTGCACGGCAGGTGGGAGAATTTGTAGGCCTGTTCCGGGTTGCCGAGGTTCAGCATGATATTGGTTTTGGGCTGCTGGAGATCGGTGAGATCAATCTCATCGACCTCAAATTCCAGTGCCCCGCGATAGACAAAGCCGCTGTCTCCCTGGGCGCAGGAGACTGTCACCATCTCACCGCTGCGCAGCGTCTGCGTGGCGTTGCCACAGCCGACGATTGCGGGGATGCCGAGTTCGCGCGCGATGATGGCCGCGTGGCAGGTGCGCCCACCGCGGTTAGTGACGATACCAGCAGCGATCTTCATCACTGGCTCCCAGTCGGGGTCGGTGATGTCGGTCACCAACACTTCACCCGGTTGCAGTTCACGCATCTGCGACGCCTCCAGAATCACGCGTGTGTTGCCGCTGGCGATCTTCTGTCCGATGCTTTTGCCCTGCACGAGAATTTCACCTTCATGTTTAAGGGTGTAATTGCGGTGAAGATTGATATCTCGATTGGCCTGTACCGTTTCCGGGCGCGCCTGTACGATAAAGATCTCACCCGTATTGCCATCTTTCGCCCATTCGATATCCATCGGGCGAAAGACCCCGGCGTGTGCGGTGTAGTGTTTTTCGATGATTAGCGCATCCCGCGCCAGTTGCAGTACTTCGTTATCGTTGAGCACAAAACGTTCCTGCTCTTCACGCAGCACCGGGACATTGTGGGTAGAGAAGCCTGCACTCGGATCACCGGAGTAGATCATCTTAATCGCCTTTTCGCCGAGCTGGCGTTTCAGGATGGGACGGAAACCCTTCTCCAGTGTCGGCTTAAAAACATAGTACTCATCGGGATTAACGGTACCCTGTACGACATTTTCCCCCAGCCCGTAGGCGGCGGTGATGAAGACGACGTCGCGGAAGCCGCTCTCGGTGTCGAGGGTGAAGAGCACCCCGGAGGCACCGAGGTCGGCGCGCACCATCTTTTGCACGCCGATGGAGAGGGCGACGTCCATGTGAGTGAAGCCCTGATGGATGCGATAGGAAATAGCTCGGTCGGTGAAGAGCGAGGCGAACACCTGTTTGCAGGTGGTCAGCAGGTTGTGAGTGCCGCGAATATTGAGATAGGAGTCCTGCTGCCCGGCAAACGAGGCGTTGGGCAGGTCTTCAGCGGTGGCCGAGCTGCGCACCGCCACGTCGGTATTGGTGCCGTATTCCTCTTCAAGGCGGTCATAGGCGTCGCTGATCTCCTGCGCGAGATCCGCGGGCAGTTCGGCGTGCGAAATCCACGCGCGGATGCGGGCGCCGGTCTCGGCCAGTGACACGACATCATCGACAATCATCGCCGCCAGCGCCGCTTCGATCTTTTCGTGCAGATTGTTGTGATTAATAAAGTGGCGGTAGGCGTCGGCACTGGTGGCAAAACCGTTGGGAATCTTGACGCCCAGTGGGGTCAGCGCATGGTACATTTCGCCGAGTGAGGCATTTTTACCGCCGACCCGCGGGATATCGTTCAGCGTGAGTTCGGAAAAAGGGTGTATGTGCTGCATAAATCCGCCTTAATTAGCGTACGATGATGTCACAATAGTGGCGAGTCCAGGTCCAGTGCGTCCAGTATGCCCGAGAGTGCTATAACATTGTCAATGATTTCGGGTTGACGGGGGCGCTTGATTTTAGAAAAATCGCCCCTATTTTAACTGGCAGCACATACCCTTATAATATGCGACGAAATGCAGGATTCAAGCGGTTCAGCACCTCGCCACGATGGCGCGGCCTGCCCCAATACTGTAAAACAAGCGCACAGCGAAAACCGAGAGGAGTTATTCAGTACCATGACCACAGAGGCACATAAGGAAACACTGGAGTTTCAAACAGAGGTTCAGCAACTGCTGAAGCTGATGATTCATTCACTCTATTCAAATAAGGAAATCTTCCTGCGCGAATTGATCTCAAACGCCTCCGATGCCTGCGACAAACTGCGTTTTGAGGCGCTCAGTGACGATGCGCTCTATGAAGGTGATTCGGAACTGAAACTACGCGTCTCGTTTGATAAAGAAGCGCGCACCGTCACCATCGCCGATAACGGCATTGGCATGGGCCGCGCCGAGGTGGTTGAAAACATCGGTACCATCGCCAAATCGGGTACCCGTCAGTTCTTCGATTCGTTGAGCGGCGATCAGGCCAAAGACAGCCAGCTGATCGGCCAGTTCGGTGTCGGCTTCTATTCTGCCTTTATCGTTGCTGATAAAGTGACGCTGACCACGCGTCGCGCAGGCACGGGCGCAGAGCACGGCGTGCGCTGGACCTCTGAGGGCGAAGGAAGTTATGAGCTGGAGACGGTCGATAAACCGGGCCGTGGCACCGAGGTGACGCTGCATCTGCGAGAAGATCAGGAAGAGTTTCTGGATGACTATCGCCTGCGTTCGACCATCAATAAATACTCTGATCACATCTCACTGCCGATCATGATGCCATCGAAAGATGAAGAGAAGGCCGGTGAAGATGAAACCGTCAACAGCGCTTCTGCACTGTGGGCGCGCGCCAAGAAAGATGTCAGCGACGAAGAGTACAACGAATTTTATAAACATGTCGGCCACGATTTTCAGGACCCATTGGCGCACGTGCATAGCCACGTTGAAGGCAATCAGTCTTATACCTCACTGCTCTATATTCCACAGCGCGCCCCGTTTGATCTGTGGGATCGCGAACAGAAACACGGTATCAAACTCTATGTAAAACGGGTCTTTATTATGGATACCACCGACCAGTTGATGCCGACCTACCTGCGTTTCGTGCGCGGTGTGATCGATTCCAGTGATCTGCCGCTGAACGTCTCGCGCGAGATCCTGCAACACAATCGCATGATCGACACCATCCGTGGCGCATCAGTGAAGAAGGTGCTGGGGATGCTGGAAGGCATCGCTAAAAACGACGCCGAAAAATACAAGGCCTTCTGGGAGCAGTTTGGCCCGGTAATAAAAGAAGGTATCGCAGAAGATACCGCCAACCGTGAGCGTATTGCCAAGTTGTTGCGCTACACCTCAACCGAAAGCGATGGCGATGCACAGGATGTGTCACTGGCCGATTATGTTTCGCGCATGAAAGAGGGGCAGAGCAAGATCTATTACGTCACCGCGGATAACTACGCTGGTGCTAAAAACAGCCCTCATCTCGAGGTCTTCAAGACCAAGGGCATTGAAGTGTTGTTGATGCATGACCGCGTCGATGAGTGGTCGATGTCTTACTTCACTGAGTTCGATGGCAAGTCACTACAGTCGGTCGCCAAGGGTGCGCTGGAGCTGGGTGAGCTGGAAGACGAAGGCGAGAAAGAGGCGTTTAATAAAGCGGTTGATGAATGTAAAGACCTCACCACACGCATGCAGGAAGCACTGGGTGAACGCGTGAAAGAGGTACGCTTAACGCATCGTCTGACCAACTCACCTTCCTGTCTCGTGGTCGAAGAGCAGGAGATGGCGATCAATATGCAGAAGATCATGGAAGCCGCCGGTCAGGCGATGCCGTCCAGCAAACCGATCCTGGAAGTCAATCCGCAGCATCCTATCGTCCTGCGTCTGAAAGAAGAGGCCGATAGTCAGCGCTTCAGCGACATCACCTCGGTGCTGTTTGATCAGGCGATGTTGAGCGAAGGTGGGCAGCTGGATGACCCTTCAGCCTTTGTCAGTCGTATCAATACACTGCTGGTCTCAGCAGCCGCGTAGTAATCAAATGCCCCGTTCCAGTGAGTTGAAAATGGACGGGGCATTTTTCTTTCAGTGTTGCCAATCAAAGCGTAAATCATGAGTGCCGCCAAAGGCGTTCGCCTCGATAAATGGTTGTGGGCGGCACGCTTTTATAAAACCCGTTCACTCGCGAGCGAAGCGATCAGTGGGGGTAAGGTTCACCTCAACGGCACGCGCGCCAAACAGAGTAAAGAAGTCGCCGTCGATGACCAGTTGCGCATCCGACGCTCCACCACGGAGATGGCCGTCGTCGTGACGGCCGTCAGCAGCAAACGTGGCTCAGCCACCATCGCACAAACGCTCTATACAGAGACTGCGGAGAGCATCGCCGAACGCGAACGCCTGCAAGCATTGCGCAAGCTTTCTACCCCGCCCGGCGGTTTCGCCGACCATAAACCAGATAAGCGCGAGAGACGTAAAATTATCCGTTTTATTGGGAAGTGAGGGGATTGCAAACTCGCAGGTCGAGATGAATAGCGAAGCGAGGACGATTAGTCGCCGCTAGCCTAGGTCTTGTCTCTTTCGTAGTTGCGAGTGTAATGCTGTGAATTATTTGTATGGATGCCAAATAATCTTTAGCGAAGTAGCGAAGTAGCGAAGTAGCGAAGTAGCGAAATATTAAATATGTTTGGCTAAGAGAGCCTCAGCAGAATACTGATATTGAACGCCACAACCGTACAATCAGATGCAGCTGGGTAAGTAAGCATCTATTTGAAACGCTGGAGCAGGTTCAAGAATATGCAGCACAATGGTTTTGGTTCTACCGTCACGAACGATCACATAAAGCCAATGGTGGTAAAGCGCCTTTGATGATGGCTTAACCTCTATTTTTGATGGCAATTAAAAAGGGGAGAATTACCGAAAATTACGCCTGAAAGCGATGGTACAGAGAAAAAATAATATTTTCTTGTCTTAATGCGGTTATGAAATAATTTTTGTTTGATGGGTGGCGTTCTAAAAAAGTAAAGATAAAGTTTTGGTTGCTTCGTAGTGGTATCGTGCAAAGCTCTCAACTGATTAATTGTGGCTAAGTACACAGCTACATCGCCTCGGCAATCAACTCCAACCAGTGTTTAACCGGCACACCTGATTTTGTCTCCAGCTGCATCTGGCAACCAATATTGGCGGTGGCGATGATGTCAGGTTGGCCACTCATCAACGCGGTGAGCTTATTGTCCCGCAGTGTTTGTGACATCTTCGGTTGCAGAATCGAGTAGGTGCCGGCGGAGCCGCAACAGAGATGGCCATCCGGTACCGAGGTCAATTCAAAACCGAGCTTGCCAAGAATGGTTTCGACACGGCCATTCAACTGCTGCGCATGTTGCAGGGTGCAGGGGGTCTGAAAGGCGATCTTCTTGTGGGGGATGTTGAGTTTCAGTGATGAGAAATCTTCATTGGCAACCACTTCACATGGGTCTTTTGCCAGCGCAGAGATCAGCGCCGCTTTATCCGCATATTGCGGATCATCTTTAAGCGCGTCACCGTACTCTTTTACCATTGCACCGCAACCACTGGCGGTAACGAGAATCGCTTCGTGTGGTGCGTCGCCTGCCGGGTCGATCAGCGGCCACCAGGCATCGATGTTACGCCGCATAAAACCGAGCCCCTCTTCATGCTGGGTCAGGTGATAACTGACCGCGCCACAACAACCGGCAGCGGCAGGGGTGGTGAGTGTGATGCCAAGCTTGTCCAGTATCTTTATCGCTGCCTCGTTGGTACCGGGTTTGATCACCGACTGCGCGCAGCCCGCCAATGTAATCATCTTGCGGGCGTGGGTGGTCTTAAGTGGCTGTTGCGCATGCTGTAAAACAGGTACTTTTTCTTTTAATGATGCTGGCAGTAGTGGCCTGAGCAGCTGCGATAGTTTGATGAAGGGTGCTAACCGTTGCGGATACGGAATGATGATGCGCAGCGCTTTACGGGTGAATCGGTCCGGTAGCGAACGCGGTACTTTTTTATCGACATACTCGCGTCCAATTTCTACCAGACGGCCGTATCTGACACCGGAGGGGCAGGTGGTTTCACAGGCGCGACAGGTGAGGCAGCGATCGAGGTGGGTCTGTGTCTTCGCAGTCACCGTATTGCCTTCCAGCATCTGTTTGATTAGATAGATGCGCCCGCGTGGGCTATCGAGTTCGTCGCCGAGTTGCTGATAGGTGGGGCAGGTGGCGGTGCAAAAACCGCAATGGACACAGCTGCGTAAAATCGCATCGGCCTCTTTACCGATGCGGGTATCTTTGATGTCGTCTGAAAGTTCAGTCTGCATGGCTAATGTGTAAAACCTGTTTTTATAGATCAGCGTAGAGGCGGCCGGGGTTGAGTATCCCGGCGGGATCAAACGCCTGCTTGAGGCGGCGGTGCAGTTGCATCACGCCGCTCTCTGGCCATTGAAATGTTTCGATTGCAGCATCAATATCTGATGTGCCACGCCGGAACAGCGTGGCATGGCCGCCCGCTGCGCGCGCCTTTTTCCGCACTAGTTCAGGTTCGGCTTCACTCAATAACCAGCGTTGTGCACCGCACCAGTCGATAAACCACGTTCCCGGAATATCGAGCGGTGCTGTTGCGGCGGGGAGTGATAGACGCCACAGCGGCAGTTCACTTTTAAAGAAGGGATGTTGCTGTTCTTTTACCGATTGCCACAAGGCGGGGCTGTCATCATGCTGCTCGCCGCCGATTAATTGCTGCGCACTCTCCACCGCAGTTTTGGCACCACTCAAGCGCAGGTATAAATTATCACCGTCATAACTGGCGGCGCTCAGTGGCAGTGATTTACCCGACCACTGGTTCATTGTATCCAGTGCCTGCGCTAATGAGATTGGCTGTATCAGCGTGGTCTCAGCCGCCGCTTTGGGCAGCACCTTAAGGCTGATCTCCAGCAACACGCCGAGTGTCCCCATCGCACCGGCCATCAGACGAGAGCAGTCATAACCGGCGACGTTCTTCATCACCTGCCCGCCAAAGTTGAGGATCTCGCCACGGCCATTGATCAGCTTGACGCCAAGGACATAGTCACGCGCCGAACCACTGAAAGGGCGGGCTGGGCCAGAGTGACCGCAGGCGATGGCGCCACCCAGCGTGGCATCAGTGCCAAAGTGCGGCGGTTCAAACGGTAGCATCTGCCCTGCATCGGCCAGCGTTTGTTCGAGTTCGCGCAGCGGCGTGCCAGCGCGCGCGGTGATCACCAGTTCTACCGGATCATAGCTGACCACGCCGCGATGGCCACTGACCGCCAGTGGTGTCGCTTGATTGATACGGCCGAGAAAATTTTTGCTGCCGCCGCCTTGTATCTGAAGCGGTGTTTTCGATTCGTTGGCAGCAACTACCTGCTGCTGCAACTGCTGGCTGAGATCCTGATTCATGTGTTATTACGGTTTGTTTGGGATTGTTCACCACGCGCCTGCGTCGGCAGTTGGCGATATTCAGAACAGCGCTTTGGCGTCGGCACCGCTTTACCGGGGTTGAGCAGACCGGCAGGATCAAAGGCGTGTTTCACTGCGTGAAACTGTGTCAGCTCTTCATCGCTAAATTGCAGGTGCATCTGCGCCAGTTTTTCAATGCCGACGCCATGTTCGCCGGTGATACTGCCGCCTGCCTCAATGCACAGCTCCAGTATCTTGCCGCCAAACTCTTCTGTGCGATGGAGTTCGCCGGGGATGTTGGCATCGTAGAGGATCAGTGGGTGCAGGTTACCGTCACCGGCGTGAAAGACGTTGGCGACGCGCAGGTCATATTCTTTCGAGAGTTCACCCATGCGGCGCAGTACATAGGGCAGGTGTTTGCGCGGGATGGTGCCGTCCATGCAGTAGTAGTCGGGGGCGAGCCGGCCGACGGCGGGGAATGCTGCCTTGCGTCCCTTCCAAAAGGCCTCGCGTTCTGCTTCATCGCGCGCTGTGCGAACCTCGGTGGCACCACACTGTTGCATGATTTTTCGTACCACCAAAATCTGTTCCGAAACCTCTTCATTCGTGCCGTCGAGTTCACAGAGCAGAATCGCCTCGGCATCGGTGGGGTAGCCGACATGGGCAAAATTTTCGGCGGCCTGAATCGCCAATTTATCCATCATTTCAAGGCCCGCGGGGATGATGCCAGCGGCGATCACTTCACCGACCGCAATGCCGGCCTTTTCGACATCGTCAAACGCGGCCAGTACGACCTGTGCGCGTTCCGGAATCGGGGTGAGTTTTACCGTCACTTCAACCACCACGCCGAGCATCCCTTCGGAGCCGTTGATCAGTGCGAGTAGGTCATAGCCGCTGCTATCCAGTGCATCCGATCCCAACGTGATCAGATCACCTTCCATCGTTACTAGTTTGACCTTGCGCACGTTATGTACGGTCAGCCCATATTTCAGGCAGTGGACCCCGCCGGAATTTTCGGCGACATTACCGCCTATGGTGCAGGCGATCTGTGATGAGGGGTCGGGCGCATAATAGAGTCCGTGCGCGGCGACCGCCTGAGAGATTGCAAGATTACGCACGCCGGGCTGGACTACTGCGGTACGGGCGAACGGATCGATATTGAGGATCGACATGAATTTAGCCAGGCTCAACACCACTCCGTCGCCGCGGGGGGTCGCGCCCCCCGAGAGACCGGTGCCCGCGCCGCGCGCAATCACCGGCACGCTATGTTGATGGCACAGGCGCATGATCGCTTGCACCTGATCAAGCGTGCTCGGTAGCACTACGATCATCGGTAGCTGGCGGTAGGCGGAGAGTCCATCGCACTCATAGGGACGCAGGTCCTCTTCATCGTAGAGCACGGCATCGCCCGGGATGATCTGTCGCAGACTTGCCACCAGCGCCGCTTTATCTATTGCGGGTTTATGCGCAGCAGTACTGTCACCTGTGGCTACCAATTGTTCGCTACTCATCTTGCCTGCTGCATCCTTCATGGCTTTTTTAAAGTGCTACACGTGAATATTATCTAGGCCGGCGTCACCATTTCAACCTCATTTTCACACGATGTTGGCGATAGACGTTGCAACGCCTTTGCCAGTGCATGTTCATCGCCGACATTACCAGGAAAGATCACCACTGGCAGGTTGGGATAACGCGCGTGCGTCGCGGGACAGCGTACCACAGAACAGCCCGGCAGGAGCTGTCCAAGTACCCGCGAGGTGTACAGGGCAAGGCCACTGCTGAGTACATCGTTCGAGGTAATGCCCCCTTTACTGATGAGAAAGCCGATGGTCGTCGGCAGGCCGCGGATCAGATCCATCAGAAACGCCGAGACCATTTCACCAAAGGTGAGGCGTAATGCCTGGTTAGAAAAAACCAGTTCCTGACGCGAGGTGTAGATGACCGGGGTGAGCCCATCTTGATGTGCCAGCGTGATCTGACGTAACAATTTTTCGAGCAGCCATTCACGCTCACCGCTGATGCGACTGACATCAACCTTAATCCCTGTGACGTCGGCTTGCTGTAACAGTACTGTAAGCTGTTGTGTAGTCTTTGCGACATGCGATCCAACGACGACCACGCCGGGCCTGCCGTCGCGTACATAGTAAGCCATCTCCGTAGCGGCCACCGGCTGGGGTGGTAGCGCGGCGAGTGCTGTGAGCAGGCTGGCACCGCTGCGAAATAGAAAGCGTTTACCCGCCTGTGCCGCCGTGCCGAGTTGTGCGGCAAAGTGGTTGAGGTCTTGCTGGGTTTCACAATCGACGGTGCAGCAGACGTTATCGCGCAACGCCATCAGTCGTGCACTACAGTCGCCGCGTACAGCATCGAGCAAGAACGATTCGACCTGATCCGCGCGGATGCGGCCGGCGGTCTTTTCTTCGACATAGTCGGGTAGGTAGCTGTGGCTAAAACCAAACACCGAGTCTTTGGCAAACTCCGTTTCATGCACCGGGATCTCTTTACCATCGGCGATCAGGTAGTGGATCGCATTGCGGGTAAAGCGACCCCCTTCAAAAAATGCCGGTACCAGAAAGTGGGCATCAAAGGGACCGAGTTCTGCGGCGATCACATCGGTCTCCACCGGGTAATGACCGCGCAGGGTTGAATCAGAACGGCTCACCAGAATAGGATTGATTGCGATGCCGTCGGCGGCGAGTTTTGCCAGCGCGAGTTTAAGGTTGCGGCACACCTTTGTTGTCAGGGAGGCGGCACGCGTGGCATCCATACCGCGTGTATTGGTGAGGATAAAAAAGAGGGGCGAGTCGTCCTGCAACGCCTCGCACAGCGTGTCGAGATCCCAGCGGGTGAGCAGCAGACAGCCGTGTACTGTTTGTGAACCTGTTGGATCATCATCGAGGGCGATGATTTTGGTCTGTGTCATGCGGTTGTCCTCTATCAATGCCTGCCACACCTGTTGTTCGTTACAAGGTGAGGCAGATGATACGCGTTTTATAGGCCGATTAATCGATCAGCGTAGCCGCACGTTCGCACATGACGTCGGCGGTGATGCTGTTAAAAGCCATGATCTCGCCTGGAGTCGCGGTGGTCTCACCACGCTTCCAGCAGATCACATCACGCCTGGGGGCACGCGTGCGCAGCAGTACCGGTTCCAATGGTGCACTGGGTCCGCCGCTCACGGCTAATAACAGGTCGCCATCAAACAGTGCATTGAAGGCGTCGTCCGCCATGAAGCTGGCTTCGCCATGGATGACGGTTGACCACAGCACATCTGTGTCGCGATAGAGCTGACGCGGATTGACTACAGCGACGATACGTACTTTATAGCCATCGGCCTCTAATCTATCTTTGGCCTCGAACACCGGCAGAAAGATCATGTCACCGGTCACCGCAAAGACCACGGTGCCTTTGTCGCCGGTTTCGCTTTCGTAGATCCTCGCTGCGCCTTTTTCGATGGCATCGCGTGCTTCACCGAGTGTCATATAGATTGGCAGTGGGCTCTTCGATGCGATGATTGTCATCACCTTGTTGCTACTGTTGGTCGCATAATCAAAGGCGATCTGGATCGCATTGGCATCACACGGGAACAGTGGATAGGCGTTACCGTTACGCATCATCGCGGCGAAGTAGTTTTCGATCTCCGGGCGTTGATGGGTCCAGCCGTTGCGTCCCTGTTCCAGTGCGCCTGCGGTAAACATCGTCACAATCGATGGGGTGGTACGGCGTAGCTCCGCCATCGCCTGTCCCACGGTCTGAATGATCGGCCAGCCGTTGATCGCAAAGCTTTCATAAGAAAGCCACAATGCACGTGAGCCAAACAGCGCCAGTCCGCCTGCCAGTCCGGCACAGGCATCTTCGTTCAATGGCTCGTATACCTGACCCGTTGGCTCCTGATTGTAGAGTGGGTCTGTCGTTGGATGCCGAATCTTCAGCGCGTCGTTGATGTTTTTCATCGCAGAGGCCTCGTTACCGTCGGCGTTGGTCACCACGTAGCCGGGGTCGGCTTTGCCCACTGCTGCGACGAGCGCGCCCATGGCGGTTGAGGGGGCCGCCTTTTCTCCTTTGCTAAATTCATTGAACGGCAGCGCGCCCAGATCAGGTAGCGCTCGTTCAAACTCGGTGACAACGGTCTTTACCGCAGGGCCGCCACCGGCACGGATAAAGTTTTCACGCACCAGTTCCCATGAATCAATGCTGAGCGCACGGCGTTTCAATGCACTGCTGATATGCTCAGCATCGAGCGTGTCAGTCGGGTACAAGTTATGTGATTTTGCCCCTAGTGCATGCACACCGGCCCCTTTAAGTTGCTTGATGATAAAGCAGGTGAGGGTTCCATTCAGCGCAGACTGTGATGCGCGGTCAACGCCTTGCAGCACTGCCTGACTAAACGCGAGGCGCTGTTCAAACGAGAAGCGACTGCTATCGACATAGGCGCCTTCCTGCGCGGCATCATCAAAATCTTTGGCGTCGATTAGTACCACTTCTTTGAAGCCGTGGCCTTTCCAGTAGGCGGTCATCGCTTCATTGGTCATGCGCGATACCATCGAGTGATGTTCCTGGCTATAGCCATTCCATGCCAGTGTCGGCAGAAAATTGGTTGTTGTTGGATAGGCGGTGTTGAAGTGCATCATCGCGGAGAGGATGTACGGTTCGCCCATGCCTCCATCACCGAGGGTGAACGGAAACAGCGTGTCGGGATGCAGCAACGCACCGGCCATTGCGAAGTGCTGCCCCTGCCCGAGCGGCCCGGCGGGGGCGAGCAGGCCCGGGATCGCACCGGAGAGATGTCCCAGTAGACCGTGTTGTTCGCGAAAGCGCGCCATCATATCGTTGACGGTGTAGATCTCCATCGCTTCCAGTGAGCTGTCGAGAAACATTGCGCTGTAAAAACCGGGGGCGTGATGGCCCACTTCGGTGACGATGTTGGTGTGGCCGAGCATTACCAGTGCGGCGTAGGCATCGGCGGAACTGGCAAAACCACCGGGATGACCAGAGCCTTTGGAACCGCACACCTGTAACGTTAGATAGCGCAGCGCATCGGCCATCATCAATGTTTGATAGGCCGCCGCTTTGGCGCTGCTGTCGCTGATCGCACTTGTGCCTGCTTTGATCACCGCCTCGCTGGCATATTGATCAAAATCTGGCCACTGCTCATTAAAGTGTCGAATGCCTTCGTAAAAAGGCGCTGGCGAGCTATTTTTCAATGCGTTTGACATGGCGTCTTCCTTACGATCAGTTGCGCGGTATTAGCGCATGCCGCAAGCGTAAGGGATGATTTGTATTCTTGCAATACAGTATCGTTTTCACAATGCGAGAAAAGTGTATACTGTGCCACTACGTAGCATCGATTGATAAGAGAGGGGGCGGATGACAATACAGGTGATTGACCGTTTTTCGCGGCTGCTAGAAGTGATCGCGCGCTATGACCGTCCGGTATCATTGAAAATTCTTTCAGCCGAGAGCGAGTTGCACACCTCGACCACGTTCAGGATTTTGACATCGATGATCGAGAATGGGTTTGTCGAACGGGATGGCGACGGTTACCACCTCGGGGCCAGGCTGGTCGCACTGGGCCATCGTGCCGCGGGGCAGGTGGATCTGGTGGGAACTGCCGCGCCGATCATGGCGGCGTTGCGTGATGAATTGAATGAGTCGATCAACCTCACGCAACGCGAGGCAGATGAGGTGATCTATATCGGACGAAAGGTGCCTAACCGCATGATGCGGGTGGAGCAGATCATCGGCAGCCGCGCGCCACTGCATGTGACTGCGGTGGGTAAATTGATGCTTGGTACGGCGGGTGAAGCGGCGATTCGCACCTATGCTGAGCGTAACGGCCTGCAACGGTTCACGGAAAACACGATGACGGATGTTGATGCGTTGATCGATCACTGCACCAAAGCCGCCGCTGCGGGCATTGCCTTTGATGATGAAGAGGCCGAGATCGGCGTCGGCTGTATCGGCGTGTTACTGTTCGATGGCAACCAACGCCCTCTGGCCGGGCTGTCGATTTCAGCGCCGGTAGATCGACGGCAGCATTCATGGGGTAAACAGTTGATGGTCGCGCGTGATCAACTTGCGGCGCGAATGGGATTATTGTGAGGCGTGTCTGCGTTACAATGGCTCGACGTATGAAAATACTAACCTGGATAGTGTTAATTAATGGATACTGAGTCAGTCGATGCGCTCAAGCTGCGGTTACGCCAGTTTGCCGATGTGCGCGACTGGGATCAGTTCCACTCACCTAAAAACCTCTCGATGGCGCTGATCGTCGAAGCCGCTGAACTGGTCGAACATTTTCAGTGGCTGACAGAGGCACAGAGTGAGCAGCTGTCAGCGGAAAAGTTGACAGCAGTTGCGCACGAAATGGCTGATATTCAGATCTACCTGATTCGAATGGCAGACAAGCTCGACATCGATCTGCTTGCCGCCGTTGATCAAAAACTGGTAGTGAATGAGCAGAAATACCCGGCAGATAAAGTGCGCGGTGACGCCAAAAAATATACCGATTACGACTGAGTACCGTGTAGCAGATCATAGCGTCTGCTGATACTTTTTACCCATTTAGGAACAGAATCTTGCTCAGTTACCGTCATTTATATCACGCAGGCAACTATGCCGATGTCATCAAACATATCGTCATTATCGAAATCCTTGAGCATTTAGTCAAGAAAGAGACACCCTTTGACTATATCGATACGCATGCCGGGGCCGGGCTTTATAATCTGCAATCCGAGCAGGCCACCAAGCTGGAAGAGTATACAAAGGGCATCGGCAGATTGAAGCCCGATGAGTGGCCGGAACTGGCCAGCTATTTCAGTCGAGTGGCCGAGCATAACCGTAGCGCGGCGTTGCGCTACTATCCCGGTTCACCGCTGATTGCGATGGATTATCTGCGCAGTAAAGACCGTGGCTGGTTTTTTGAATTGCACCCCAATGATGTCAAACGACTGCAAAAGAACTCCGCTAATCACAAACGCGTTAAGGTGATGGCACAAGATGGCTTCGTGGGTCTGCTTGGGCTGTTGCCGCCGATATCGAAACGCGGCCTGATTCTGATGGATCCCTCTTATGAGATAAAAGCGGATTATGAGCGAGTGTTCGAGATTATCGCAAAGGGTTATAAAAAATGCCCGACATGTACCTATGCACTGTGGTATCCGGTGGTGGATCGGCATCATATCGAGCGGCTGGAAAAACGTTTCATTAATAGTGGTATCAAGAAAATAGTGCAGTTCGAACTTGGGGTCAGGGCGGATCAGCGGGGCAGTGGCATGACAGCAACAGGGATGATTGTCATCAATCCGCCGTGGCAACTGCAAGATAAGATGGCGCAGTTACTGCCGCGACTGACTAAAACCCTCGGCGAGGATGATGGCGCGTTTTTCAGATGTGAGACATTGGCAGCGGAGTAACTCATTAGCAGTGCGGTGAATCTTAAGCCTCGCCGATTTTATCCACTAAATGGTATATAATTCTTTATTCATTCTCGCGGTTAATTTCAGGTGAATATGCTTCAAATCCCTTTCAGAAATCATTACATCAAACTTGGTAAGGCATTTTACGAAAAGTGTGAGCCGGCACCGGTTGCGCATCCAACGCTGATTAAATTTAATCAAGGGCTTGCTGAGGCGCTGGGCATCACCGCAGAAAATATGGATGCTGCTGAGTTAGCCGCACTGTTTGCGGGTAATCAATTGCCCGAAGGGGCGGCGCCGCTGGCGATGGCCTATGCGGGCCATCAGTTTGGACACTTTAATCCGCAGCTTGGTGATGGCCGTGCGATTTTACTGGGTGAAATGGAGACCACCAACGGGGACTTTTTTGCGATGCAATTGAAAGGCTCCGGCCGCACCGCCTATTCGCGCAATGGCGATGGCCGTGCTGCATTAGGCCCAGTGTTGCGTGAGTATCTACTCAGTGAGGCGATGGAAAAATTGGGCATACCGACAACGCGTGCTTTAGCCGCGGTGACGACGGGTGAAAATGTGGCGCGAGAACAGTTACAACCGGGCGGTGTCATCACGCGTATTGCGCGAAGTTTTGTACGCGTCGGTACCTTTCAGTATTTTGCCGCGAGAGGAGATGCGGCATCGGTAAAGCTGCTGGCCGACCATGTGATTGAACATCATTACCCGGTTGCAGCTGAGGCTGAAAATCGCTACCTGGCCTTATTTAAGGCGGTGGCCGAAGATCAGGCAGCATTGATTGCCTGCTGGATGCAGGTGGGTTTTATTCATGGCGTGATGAATACCGATAACATGTCGATCGTGGGCGAGACAATAGATTACGGGCCTTGTGCATTTATGGATGGCTATGCGCATGATCAAGTGTACAGCTTCATCGATCGTCACGGGCGTTACGCTTATAGTGAGCAGCCTTCAATCGGGTTGTGGAATTTATCGCGCCTGGCAGAGACGTTATTACCGCTATTGGTAGAAGATTCAGATATCGCAGTTGAAATGGCGCAAGATGCCCTGCAAGGGTATGTTAAGTCGTATGAACAACATTGGTTAAACGGCATGCAAGCGAAGTGTGGTTTAACTATGGATGTAGATAAAACCATTTCGGACGAGGATAAACCGCTCATCGAAGCACTGCTCAATACGATGGCAGATAATCAGGCTGATTTTACCTTGACGTTTCATTACCTTTCTCAGCTTACTGCTCAACCATCGATACCGTCTTCAGAACAGGAAGTCGCTATGAGACTGCTATTTTCTGATCCGTCACATATTGATGGTTGGTTGTGTCAGTGGCGTAAGCGCTTGAGCGATGAGACGCAAGACGATGAAGAAAGACAGGCTTCGATGCAGCGGGTCAATCCAGTTTACATCCCCCGTAATCATCAAATTGAAGCCGCGATTCGTGCGGCAGAAGATCATGACGACTTTTCAGTATTTCATGATCTGTACGAGGTGTTGCAAACCCCGCACACCTATCAGACTGGCAAAGCAGAATACATGCAGCCGCCTCAACCGGAAGAGGCAGTTAAACATACTTTTTGTGGGACTTGAGTCACTCTTGACATCTGAGATGCCGCGTGAAAATATAATCTTACGAATGTGTCGCTCAACAGCGTGATTCGTAAATCAGTTAAAACACGCAAACTGTTCACGAGTGATGACGCTGCAACCAAAGTCATTTACCTGACCATACAATCAGGATCAAAGAATGGGTCATATGGATTAGACACTGGAAAGAAGCCATGAATCACTTTATGATTGAGTTTGATGCGCAGTTAGCCCCTCATATTTAAAATAGGCAGTTACACAAAATTATTAACAGGGCCAGAATGCTCTCTACTCGATCAGGGAGTGAGTCTATTCTTTAATTCAGTGTTCGGTTTTCCTATGAAGTACCCCTGTGCATGGTCTATTCCATAAGACTTGATCATTGCTAAAACCTCTTCACTTTCTACAAATTCAGCTACTGTTTTTTTGCCGAGTGTTTTGGATATTTCTACTATGGCTTTTACTAGTGTCTGGTCAACTGGGTCATTTGCTAGATCAGTAATAAAGCTACCATCAATTTTCAGGTAATCAACAGGGAATTGCTTTAGATAACTAAATGAATTGAAACCAACGCCAAAATCGTCCAATGCAAACTTGCATCCCAGTTCACGTATTTTCATAATCATCTCGCGAGTCTGTTTATAATTTGCAATCGCGGCTGTTTCTGTAATCTCAAATGTAATTCGCTTGGCATCAATGTTATGTTTATGAAGACAGTTCTCAATCCGCTGTAATAATTCAGAGTCATGAAATATATGGCTTGAAAGGTTGATGTTTAGTGAGATATGAGATTGATCTGCGGGCAATGCGCGTAATGAACTAATAGCCTCATTGATGACCCAGTTATCGATGTCATGGATCATGCCTATGCGTTCAGCCACAGGGATAAATATTTCAGGGGAGATGATGTTATTATTTGTATCGCGCATTCGAATCAATGCTTCATAGCGATCAATCTTATTTGTTTTTAAATCGATGACAGGCTGAAACATCAGCATAAATCGATTGTTAGAAAGTGCATGTTTTATTTTAGGTCCCCAGTGTGCTTCATCGCGAATCGAGTGGATTTTATTATCCATATCATCGTGCAGATGGATCATATTTCGTCCATGTTTCTTCGCAATAAAACAGGCCTGATCAGCACATGTCAGTAGTTCACTGACAGTTATCCTTTTATTGGGCATGATCATGACAATACCAATGCTCACGCCTATATTGTATACGCTGTCATTGATTTCAAAAGTGAATGCTTTCATCGCATCACGAATCGATACAGAAAAATTGAGGGATTCTTTTTTGCTGGTATTTTGAAGCAGAATGGTATATTCATCGGCGCTAATACGCGCAAGCATCTTTTCACTATTGACATGCCCTTGCAGAAGATTAGCGACATTGATCAATAATTGGTCACCGGCATGATGTCCTTCAAGATCATTGATAACCTTAAATTGATCGAGATTTATATGTAGTAACGCCATTTCCTGTGATGAATTGACGTGGTCAGTAATGGCGATATCCAGTGCCGACACAAGTCGACGGCGGCTGTATAAGCCGGTTAGCTCATCACGGTCGAGCAAGTGCTGAAGACGTTGATCAATTTTCTTATGTTCAGCGAGTTCTGCTTCCAGTTCACGCGTATTGATACGCTGCATGATGCGTTCTTTTTTTAATTGCAATGCAGAGTATATATGTGGTGTAAAGTGAGCAGGACGTAACGGTGCACAGATTACATCAGTAATATTACTATTGAATGCTTGCATGGTTGTTGTTTCAAACCATTCTGGCTCATAAGTAATCAAAATAATAGGGATGTCGTGTAGTAAATTATTGAAACTTATATGTTGGCATGTTTGCTGCCATGTGTGGGTTTGAAGGGTGCTACCAATGAGTATTAGGTCGACAGTAGGCGATTGATGTTGAAGTGAGAGCTCCAATTCAGAAAGTAGGGTTTTCCCGTTAATGGTTATCCGCGTATTTTTGAAATTACTCCGATGTAAAAGTGCTTCGGTGACCTGTGCATCACGATCACTTTCCATTGCAATCACAATGTGCATTGCATGCAGTGCTACCGCTTGGTTTGCGTTATCGCTTTGGTACCAGTCTTCTTGCTCATGGTCATGTGGTGATGGTAATACCATTGGAATTTGATCGCCTATGCTCATAATTTATCTAGTTAGTCTGATTTACTACTTTGGTAGCGGCATAATATTCATTTCTTTTATAGTAATATGATGAAAAAAATAATTATTTCATACAGTCCTCTTTTCGCAAGCAGGTTGATTAGCGTATAGGGCGTTTTCCTGAGATGATATAAGCGAAGGCAATGACCTGTGCGATAGTGACGTAGAGGGCTCTGGGGATTTCATCGCCTAACTCAAGTTGGGATAGCAGTTGAGCCAGCTCGGCATCCTCGTGAAGGGGGATGTTATTTTCAGCGGCTATTTTTAGAATCTCTTCAGCGATATGTCCACTGCCTTTTGCTATGACAGCGGGTGCATTTTCACCGTCATACTGCAGGGCGACAGTGGTGATTTGGGCTGGTTTTTCTGTTTTCATACCCGGGTATCGACTAAAAGTGTGTGACGCCGCTGATTGGGCTGCGCAGGGGGAGTGCCGTGCTGACACCTTATCTCGTTAGCTTTCACGCCATGCTGTACAAGGGCGTCATGCAGGAGCTGTAAGTTCTGATTGATTAATTCCGCCGTCGTGCCATTTTCGGCCCATAGCAGGGTAGAGGCACTGTCTCCTTGTATGGAGATTGTGGCGTAGATTGTCCCGATCTCAGGCAGGTCAAGCGTCAGTGTGACGCGCCAGCGCGGCGTTTTCTCATTACCGTCCTGTTCACCCTCCTTTTCTATTCGAAATTGAATGACATCGACTGTTTCACCATGACGCAATGGGAGTTCAAATGTCCACGATGGCGGCGCATTGCCCTCTTGTGGCAAAGAGGCAAGTTGACTGAGATGTATCCTGGCTAAACTGCCTTCGACCTGGCGAATCAACTCATCGATAATCTGATCACGATGCTGGAGTAAAACGAGACTCGGTAGCTGCGCTTTTTGAGCCTGCAGTGGCAGGTGCCGAAAAAAGGGTAACGGGAGGCGACTGATTGAGGCCGTGAATTCAGTAAATCGAGAGGATTGGAGCAGGCTCTTGCCTTGCTCATGAGGGGCGTTGCCAGTGGGTGTGCTTAATAAACGCAGCAAATTTTCTTTTATGATTTGCGACGTCAGTGTTGTGGGTGTCTGTGCCTGACTGAGTGTGTTGACTGACCCTGTAACAGGGGACGTGAAATGGGCCTGCAAAGGGAGCGGGATTTTTGTCTCTGCTGTGTTTACCGCAGGTGGCAGCCGCAATATATTCAGTAGCTGTAGTAAGTTACCCTTAAAATCTTGTGTGATGCCCGCAGACTGGGGGCTCTTGGCGGCAGTCTGCAGTGCGCTATTTTGATTGTTGGTTGACGGCAGGTTGGTGAGTTTTTTTTCGAGCAGGATCCCGGCGTCATTAATGGCACGACGTAATACCGCTGGATCATTAATCTTGTCGGCAGGGGTAATATTATCCAATAATTTTTTTATGCCATCGCTGATTTCAGCGGTTAGCGGCGCAGCAAGTTGCGTTTTTAGTTGCGTAATAGCAGCGAGATTCGCCAGTAGTGGGGTGAGAGGCGCTTGCTTAGGTAGAAACACCTTAAGCGCACTCTCCTGTAGCGTCTGTAATGCTGGTGATGTGGAAAGTTGAGGTGACAGGACTTTTAATACCGGTTTCTCGCCGGCACGCAGTACTGATAACAATAGTACTTCACCTTGTTGGTGTTGTTTGGTAGTGGGTGCCTGAATTAGTGTATTGTCGATACGTAGCTTGACGTTATTCTGTACAGTTTCAATCACTATCGCTTTGAGCAGCTGGCCAACTTGCCATGTCTGAGCCGTCGCATTGGCCTGCTTGGCATTTTGTGGCGCATTTAGCGATGGGTGATTGCTAATTTTCATGGGTTTATTGATGATAGGAAAGGGTGGCTGAGGTCATGATATGGCTATATATCTGGGTTACGGAATGATTGTACTATTATTTGGTCTTATCGGCCGCTTGTGGTAATTGACCACATGAACAGGCTTCATTTAGAGTAGGGTGTTATGACTTCAATATTATCTGATCTTGATCAGCTGTGGTATATCCGACGTGGCACTGTAGTACGTGGCCCCTTTACTCAAGAAAAAATCACGCAGTTTCTCCTGCTGGGCAAAATTAAAATCGATGATGAGTTTAGTCTCGATCATAAACGATGGCAAATAGCGACTCAATTACCCGAACTTCTGTCGTTGATTGTTTTTGAGCAGGCAGAGGATGCCCTGTGGCAGCAGCATGCGGTAGAGAAAAAAGATTGGGGTGCGCAGCGGGAAGCGCTAAAAAATAAACCTCGTCAACAACCGTATGAGCAGGCCGCAAGAGACGGTATGGTGGAGCTTGAATCGCTTACCCCCGCAGAGATTGAAATTTCGGTTGCTGATAATATTGAACGCTTGCATAAAGGAAAACAGGTGAGCAGACCGCTGGTAGGCTTTGTCGTATTTTCATTGTTGAGTGTAATGATCATTATGATCTACCTCAAACAGCCAGAGCCAGAGATCGCGGCAATCGACTGCACCGTAGCAGCGTCCCCGCGGGTTAACTGGAATAATTGCCAGATGGAGGCAGCCCTGCTTTCAGGAAAGAATTTAATGGGCGCAGCCATGCAGAATATGAATCTGATGCGCGCAGATTTAACGAACAGTCAGTTAAGTAATGCGGATCTTTCATTCTCAAATCTAAGTGCTTCGGTGCTCAGTGGTGCTGATCTAAGGCAGGCCGTGCTTGTAGGTGTTAGTTTGCGGGGGGCTGATCTAGGTGGAGCGATATTTGATGGCGCAGATCTTTCGTATGCGGACTTCAGGGGGGCAAGAGTTTCAGGCGCAAGTTTTAGGGGTGTGAAGCTTGATAAGGCAAAGTGGGTTGATGGAAGGCTTTGTGCCATTGCGTCGCTAGGTCTGTGCCAATAAAGTATGAAAAAAGAAGAGAAAGAATAATACATCTTCCGCGCTGGGCGAAAAGCCTACAGCCGCAGGACTGCCGTGTCAGAAAGTAATTTTTTGGTATGGGCGCCGGATAATTTTTAGCGATGTAGTGACACAATCGTAAAAATGCGCTATGACATCAATTAATTTTCGGCCTCTAAAAAAACGTCATCACATACGTAAGAAAAGGCCATCATAAGTGGCACCCCGAACACGATTCGAACGTGTGACCTTCCCCTTAGGAGGGGGATGCTCTATCCAACTGAGCTACCGGGGCATTTATGCTGAAAAAACATTATAACGATTTTGACGATTTAGCATAAGCCATAAATATGCAGTTGCCGGATACCCAGTATTTTTATCATATTATTACACTGCTGTCCCGTTAACTTTCATAGTAAAACCATCTCGCGTGGCAGGGTCGCCACTGATTAAGGCCATCAAACACCTCTTTTCAAACGGATTCAGCTGCAATAATCGTAAAATTTGTTGTGAACTCTTTTGTAACTTCGACTGAAACTTAAGAAAATCCAGCAGCAGATAGACACATAACGCGATCCACATTTAGGTCATGACAGCATTCTTACTGGTGCCTACAAACGATTTTATTTTCAGATTTTGCTTGATCCACGTGAAGAATAACTCGACTTGATGGTATCAAAATAGCTAGGGAACCTCTGATCAATTAGCGCTGACAGCTGTATTCAAGTAATTTTGTAATCACACAATTAAATATTTTGAAAATGTCCTCTATTCGAGTCGATTTGCTTGCTTATTTTGCCGTTAACCCTGAT